>Ga0209988_10000096_pt1 | contig 44729 bp, 40 predicted proteins | sample N075metaG_FD_183115 | JGI IMG/M metagenome (GOLD analysis project Ga0209988, IMG submission 183115) | Deep subsurface microbial communities from Kermadec Trench to uncover new lineages of life (NeLLi) - N075 metaG (SPAdes) (version 2) | ecosystem: Environmental > Aquatic > Marine > Ocean trench... | reverse complement strand
CCAGTCTCGAGTGGCAACTCGACCGTGATCGACATTGTTCCGCGTTCGACATTGCGGAAGACACGCAGCGAACGGCTGCTATGGGCACGCTGGGTTTCACCGACCGACTCAGCCGTGCCGCAACGCAACTCGCGGCAGCGTTCCTCCACCCGCGAGGCCGTGGTCTTCAAGGCAAAGGCCAGCAATAACTCTTCGTTGTCCATGCTTGCAACACGCGTCAGTGGCCGAACTTTGGAATACGACAACTCGCCTGTTGAAAATGCCGTCGCGATCAGCGGCAGGGTCTTGAGCGCATGTGCCACACGCACCTTCTCCCGTGCGGCACTCATGCTTAAGTCACAGCGCCAGGCCAGCCAGTCGGCACAGTTATTAAGACCCCATTGCAACCAGCCGGCACGTTCGTCGAACTGGCGAACCAGCACGACCAGTTCATAGGTAGCAGCATTGATGCGGGAAGAAAGATTGACGATATTTCGATCGAGTTCGTCGATGGAAAGCAGGCGGTTTTTGGGTGCTTCTACAGGCTTCATGACCCATCCTTGTGGTCGGGAATGATGCCTTGTTATATACAGTAGTTAGCAGAAAAACAACTTCTAAATCAGTGAGTTAACACTAGTTATGGTGCTTGAAATGAGTGTCCGCCTGGCGCCAAAATGGCCGTACATATCACCAACATTTCCGTGTTCTTACGAGCCGTTTACGGCCAGAGGCAGCTGTCACTATAGGAGCATCTATATAGGGACATCTGCAGCCCGCCACAATCGTATCCGCCCAATGGTTGCTATCTCTTACGCAGCGCTCAGTCCTCGCTGTAACCCGTCAACTCCTCAGCGCTGAAGACGACACCGAGCCCCAGCGCCAGCCGGTTCACGAAATTGAAGTACGCCGTCACCAGCGAAACATCGAGAATATCCTGGTCGCTGAGGCCGACGGCGCGTAACTCGCCGAGATCGCTCTCGGTCATTGCGCCCGGTGCTGTGGTGAGTTTTTCGGCGTGGCGCACAATATTGCTGAGGCGGGGTTCGAGTGTTTCGAGGCCGTCCGCGGCTGACAACAATGCCACGATCTCCTCGTCTTTCTCGTAACGTCGCAAGGCTTCGGCGTGGTGGCTGACACAGTAAGCGCAGTCGTTGCTGGCCGACACGACAACGGCGATCGCCTCGCGTTCGCGACGGCTAAGTCCGGACTTGCCGAACATGAGCGTCATGTACAGATCGAGATGATTGCCCATCGCCGTCGGGTTGAGGCTGTGAACTTTGAGAATGTTCGCAACCTTGCCGCGTTGCTTGATCAGTTTTGCATAAATGTCAGCCAGCTCGCCGTCGGCAGCATCAACTTCGATTTCTTCAATCCAGGACATAGTTTGACTCTCAATTTGCGAATAATTGTGCGGGGTCGGTGAAGCTCTTGAACTCGAGAGCATTTCCCGATGGATCGAGCAGGAACATTGTCGCCTGCTCCCCGACTTCGCCTTTGAAGCGAATGCGGGGCGAAATTAAAAACTCACAGTTTGCCTGTTCGAGACGGTCAGCCAGAGCCTGCCAGTCCCGCATGTCCAGCACCACACCGAAGTGCCGCGCCGGCACATTGTCGCCATCGACAGAGTTGGTATCGACACGGCCATCGTGTTCATCGACGAGATGCAAACTGAGTTGGTGGCCGAAGAAGTTCAGGTCGATCCAGCGTGCAGCCGTACGCCCCACGCTGCAGCCGAGTACGCCGCAGTAAAAGTCGCTTGCCGCAGCGAGGTCGTTAACCGGCTGCGCAAGGTGAAATGGCTTCAGCTTGTCAGCCATTCGCTTCTCCGAGCCAGTCTCTGGGTCGCAGGTAATCGCTATACAGCACGGCCTCGGGTGAGCCGGGTTCCGGGTGCCAGTCATACTCCCAGCGGACTTTGGGGGGTAGTGACATCAGGATCGATTCTGTCCTGCCACCGGATTGTAGCCCGAATATTGTGCCGCGATCGTAGATCAGGTTGAATTCGACGTAGCGTCCACGACGATATAATTGAAAGTCTCGCTGGCGTTCGCCAAAGGGATGTTTTTCTCGTCGTTTCACAATCGGCACATACGCGCTCATGAAACTATCGCCCGTGGACTGCAGGAAGGCGAAACTGCTGTCGAAGTCCGGTTCGTTCAGGTCATCGAAAAACAGACCACCGACGCCACGAGTTTCGTTGCGGTGTTTGAGAAAGAAATATTCATCGCAGCATTTCTTATAACGCGTATAACAGTCATCACCAAAAGGATCGCAGGCTGATTTCGCGTGCGAGTGCCATTCGACAACGTCTTCGTGGAATGGGTAGTAAGGTGTCAGGTCGTAACCACCACCGAACCACCAGACAGGGTTCTCGTCTTCAACAGCGGCTGTAAAAAACCGGAAATTGGCGTGCGTTGTCGGGATGTACGGGTTGTGCGGATGCAGAACAAGAGACACGCCGACGGCCTGAAATGCCTGGCCAGCGAGCTCGGGTCGGGTTTTGCTTGCAGACGGTGGTAGCTCAGAGCCGAAGACGTGTGAGAAATTGACGCCGGCCTGCTCGAACACGCCGCCGTTGCGCAGTACGCGGCTACAACCGCCGCCGCCGCCCTCGCGTGTCCAGGAATCTTCCAGAAAACTTGCACCGCCATCAAGATGCTCGAGTTCCGAGACGATGCGGTTTTGTAACGACAGCAAATAGTCTTTTACAACGTCAAGTTGATTCATCGGCTTCCTGATCGTAGTACTTCGCCGTCCTCCAGCCGCCGTATCTCCGACGCACCCGTCGTGGGACCGCAGTCGCCGGGCACGACGTAGTCTACTAGAGACTCGAAGCTGTTTAGCAACGCGCTGCTGTCATTCACGACGGGCTCGCCAGCAAGATTAGCGCTCGTTGAGGTGATCGGCGATGCGACGGCGCGGCAGATTGCGGCCGCCACCGGATGGTTGGTGATGCGCACAGCAATCCCCGGGTGATCGCCGCGCAGCAGGGGTCCGGATTTGGGGCCGGCTTGTGTGATCCAGGTAATGGCCAGATCGCGGTTGGGTGATGGCAGTCGTCGCAGGTCTTCATCGCTGACCCAGCCTTCGAGCTGTGACGGCTCAGCCGCAATCAGGATCAGTCCCTTGGTCGGATCGCGCTGCTTGATTTCGAGTAGCCGTGTCACGGCCTGCAGGTTGTCGGGCAAACAGCCCAGCCCGAACACGCCCTCAGTCGGATAGGCGATGACGCCACCACCGGTCAGGACCTCGGCGGCGCGACTGACGGGCGAGTTCATTTGCTGTCGGCAGGTTTCTTGGCGGCCGCTTTTTTCTTTTTCTTCGTTTTTCTTCCGGTTTTCTTTTTAGCGGTCTTCTTCGCAGCAGCGGCTTTTTTCTTCGCAACCTTCTTTTTCTTGCCGCGGCGGCCACGCAGCGGTGCTGCCGCCAGCAGCTCAACGCATTCTTCGAGCGTCAGTGTTTTCGGCTCGCGGTCTTTCGGCACGCGTGCGTTCTTGGCTTTGTCGGTGATGTAAGGGCCGTAGCGGCCGTTCAGCACCTGGATGCCCTGTTCTTCGAAATCCAGAATGAGGCGATTCGCGTCCTCGATCCTTTTAAGCTCAATCAATTCGAGCGCACGCGGCAATTCGATCGTGTACGGATCGTCTTCTTTGATGGACACGTATTTGTCGCCGTAGCGCACGTATGGACCGAAGCGGCCAATGCTTGCAGAGACCGAGAGGCCATCGGCAGTCTCGCCCAGTTTGCGTGGCAGCTTGAACAGCTCGAAGGCCTCCTCAAGCGTGACGTCGTTCATTTTCTGACCGGGACGCAAGCCTGCGAACTTGGGTTTTTCCTCATCGTCCTTGGAGCCGATCTGCACGAACGGACCGTAGCGCCCCATACGAACGGTAACAGGCTTGCCGCTTTTCGGATCAATGCCGAGTTCGCGTGACTGTGCGACTTGTTCGCGCGATACTGAACTCTCTTTCTCCACGCACAATGCGTGGAAGGGTTTCCAGAAGCTTTCGAGCAACGGTACCCAGTCTTTCTCTCCGAGCGAAACCGCGTCGAGATCGTCTTCGAGGCGTGCTGTAAAATCGTAATCGACGTACTGCTTGAAGTGCTCGGTCAGGAATCCAATGACAATGCGCCCGATGTCCGTCGGGATAAAGCGCTTGGCATCCATCTCGACATACTCGCGATTCTTGAGCGTCATGATGATATTGGCGTAGGTTGACGGTCGGCCAATACCGTATTCTTCGAGTGTCTTGACGAGGCTTGCTTCAGTGAAACGTGGCGGTGGATCTGTGAAGTGTTGCTCCGGCCGCAGCTCATCGAGCTTAATGATGTCGCCTTCGCTTATGTCGGGCAGCAGCCGGTCGCCATCATCGTCCTTGTTGTCGTCCTTGCCTTCCTGGTACACGGCCATGAAGCCGGGGACGACAAGAATAGAGCCATTGGCACGGAAGCGGTGACCGTCGTCTTCCGGCCCGGCGGCAAGATCGATAGCCACGGTGTCGAATACGGCCGGGATCATCTGGCACGCCATCGTGCGCTTCCAGATCAGCGTGTACAGCTTGAGTTGATCTGTATCGAGCGCAGCTTTGACCGAATCCGGTGTGTGCCGTACCGAGGTCGGTCGCACGGCTTCATGAGCCTCTTGTGCGTTTTTCGACTTGGTCTTGAACTGCTGCGGCTCGTCCGGAACATTTTCTTTTCCGTAGCGCTCGGCGATCAGTTCGCGAATCTCATCGACGGCCACCGATGCCAGTGTCACCGAGTCCGTCCGCATATAGGTAATGAGGCCAACAGCGCCTTCGCCGTCCAGCTCAATTCCTTCATAAAGTTTTTGTGCGACGCGCATCGTCCGCTGCGTATTGAAGCCCAGCTTGCGAGAGGCTTCCTGCTGCAATGTTGATGTCGTGAACGGCGCGGTCGGATTGCGGCGACGTTGACGCTTTGTGACAGCGAGCGTCTTGAGTTCGCCGGCAGCGGCGGCGCGCACTGTTTTCTCAACCTCGCGCGCGGTCTCCTCATTTTCAAAACTGAACTGTTCGACCTTGTCGCCGCGATAGGACGTAAGGCGGGACAGGAATGGCTGCTCGTTCTTGCTGACGTCTGCCTCGATCGTCCAGTATTCACGGGCCTTGAATGCCTCGATCTCGAGCTCACGCTCGACGATCATGCGCAACGCCGGGCTTTGCACGCGACCCGCAGAGAGGCCTGGCTGCACCTTCTTCCAAAGCAACGGCGACAGATTGAAACCAACAAGGTAATCGAGCGCCCGTCGCGCTTGCTGCGCGCCTACGAGATCACTGGAAATATCGCGCGGGTTAGCAACGGCATCCTGAACTGCGTGTTTGGTGATCTCGTGAAAAACAACTCGATGTACGGACTTGTTAACCAGCTCGCCTTTTTCCTTGAGCAATTCAACGAGATGCCAGGAAATGGCCTCACCCTCGCGATCCGGGTCAGTCGCGAGATACAGCGCGTCTGCCTTTCGCAGGGCCTTGATAATGGCTCTTACGTGTTTTTCATTGCGCTCGATGATCTGATATTTCATCGTGAAGCCATTCTCCGTATCGACCGCGCCCTCCTTGGGCACAAGGTCGCGGACATGGCCGTACGAAGCCAGCACCTCGAAATCCTTGCCGAGATACTTCTCTATAGTCTTCGCCTTTGCGGGCGATTCAACGATTACCAGATTTTGTGACATAGCTTCTAAATGAAAAACCGCGGACAGTGCCGCGGTTCTATTACTTGCTTGGCCGCGGTGTGTCAAGAAATCCTGTTTCCTGCCCCGGGCTTATCGCTTGAATTCAGGCCCTAATGAAGCACTCCGGAGTTCTCATCAAAGACGAGGTCTTCCATGCGGGCGTAGGCGGTTTCCTGCCCCGGCTGGCTGAACAGCACCATGAGTACTACCCACTTGATTTGCTCGACATCGATATCCGTTGTTTCCAGCGCCAGCAGCCTGTCGATAAGGATTTCGCGCTGCGGGGGCGACAGGATTCCGATCTGTTCGAGATAGGTAATAAAGCCCCGACAACCTGCATCCAGACGCAGCAGCTCGCGGTCATTGAAGATGCGAGTTCCGTTCTCGGTTTGGGCGTTGAAGGTGAGGTTGTCCTGGTGCTCGGTAAGCCCGTCGAGCCATTCGAGTGCGCGATCGATTTCCGCATCGCCAAAGCCGGCTCGCGACAGCTCGAGCCGCAGCTCATGCTGATCGGGCTCAGGATCTTCTTCAGTGTCGACGTAGGCGTCAAACAGGTACATCAATACATCGAGTACGTTTTCTTTCATGCCTGGAGCGGCTCCCTTTAGATGGCTCAATGGAGCAGAGCGTATCGTCCGCCGGACAACTTCTCGATCTTTCCGTCTAGCTCCAGGATAAGAAGCATGGAGGAAACCTGATCGATCGTCAATCCGGAGCGCGCCACCAGTTCGTCGATGCCGATCGGGTCGTGGCCCAGGCTTTTGCGCAAATTGACATACTCTTCATCATGCGTCTCGACCGGGTCTTGCTTCTGCGTTGATTCCATTGAGGTATGCAGGAGGTGGCCTGCCAGCGGTGCTATTTCCGCCATGATGTCATTGACTGATTCAACGAGCCGCGCGCCGTCCCTGAGCAATTGATGACAACCTCGAGCCAGTGGATTATGGATAGAACCGGGCAGTGCAAAAACCTCTCTTCCCTGCTCGGACGCGAGTCTGGCCGTGATCAACGAGCCGCTGCGTCGGGCGGCTTCGACCACCAACGTGCCCAGGCTCAGGCCGCTGATGAGTCGGTTGCGTTGCGGAAAATAGGCTCGCAGTGGCGGCGTGCCCGGCGGGTATTCGCTCACCAGCGCACCTTTTACGACGATTGCGTCAGCAAGCTCCCGATTCGATTCCGGATATACCGTGTCGATGCCGTTGCCGAGAATGGCGACTGTCACGGCGTCGGCCTCGAGTGCACCGCGGTGTGCGGCCGCGTCAATGCCTTGCGCGAGCCCACTGACAATACAAAAACCGCTGCGGGCCAAATGACGCGAAAACTCGAACGCGTTGCGCGCGCCGCCGCTGGTCGGATTGCGGCTGCCGACGATCGCCAGGGAGGGCAAATGCAGCGCGTCGACATTACCGCGTACGTACAGGACTTGCGGCGGATCCTGAAGCTGAGTGAGTAATTCAGGGTAGTCGTCGTCGCCAGGCGAAATCGTCTTGTAGGAATCGGAATGTTCAGACACCGCTGCATCATACCCGTGCAGCAGTTCGAGAGCCGTCGTGAATCTTGACGGTCCATCTGAATTTGGGAGGTCGCGGCCAAAAAAACGGCGCCACCGGCGCCGTCTTTGTTGTTGCTCTATTTGTTGCCTTGATGTGCGCTAGGTCGGATTCCGAACTGCGTCGCGAATATGAATCGCCTGCGTCGCTTCCATGACGAGTGCGTAGCCGATGTCGTCATAAACCTTGAAGATCATAACCGTGCCTGCCTTTTCATCCGGCAACACTACTGAACCGCCAGCGATACGGTCTTTAATTGTCTCACCTGCCTGGAATACCGACAGGATGTCACCGACGGCTAGTCCGTCACGGGCGCCACGGTTAATCACGATGACCTGGTACTGACCGATCTGGGTAACGCCATTAACAACCGACATGATGCGGCCATCAATTACATTGCTCGGCGCGCTGGGAAAGAAATTCATTGGAACATCGACAGTCTCGGGAATCAGGCGATCGCCAAATCGTGCCTCCTGGGTCGATTGGGTCAGCCTTACTGTTGCGGGATCACCGCCACGGCGCATGGTGCCGGTAGCGACGAAAATGCCCTGGTAGCCGACCAGGCGATTGTCGTCCGGGTCGATCAATGGTTCGCCCACACGGACGATATTGAATCGGGTGCCCGTACTTTCGCCGCTGAGCCCACGCACGTATATATCATTGCCGGCAGCGGCCAGCAGATGGTCGCCGCGCGTTTCAAGAATGTAAGGCAGTGCTTCGGACTGGCTCTTTTCAAGTACCATGCCCGTCGTCAAAAATGCTGACACAGCCTCGTAGGGAATGCTTGATATCGCCTCGGTGAGCGGCGTGATGCGAGCCTGCGGCGACATGCGATACACAGACGCGCGAACATTTGTTACGCGTTGCGTGCCATTGATGTATACGAGGCCAAGTACGTCGCCCGGATAAATAAGGTGCGGGTTTTCAATCTCGGGATTGACATACCAGATTTCGGGCCAATACCACGGATCCTTGAGAAACGTAGCTGCGATGTCCCAAAGTGTGTCGCCGACCTGAACCTCGTATTCGTTTGGATGGCCTTCCGCGAGCGGCACAGGTTTATTAATACGAACGAGCGCAGGTTCATTGCTCGCTACTGTCGGCGAGCCTGGTGCTGCGGCCGGCGGTGGCGGCGCAGGCTGCGCGACAGGTATCGGCGTCCTGTCCGCATTGCCGCCGGTTATGGAACAGCCGGCTGCGGTCGTCAGCATGGCAGCGGCCAGGGTGACGGTTATCAGCCGGAGGCTGCTGGTAAGGCTTTGTTTATGCAGGAACATGATGTTTGAGGCGCTCCAATTCGTGGTATTCAGTCGGATCTAATATCGCGTTGCTATAATATGTCGCTCCGGGGTGGTCAGGGCTGCCAATTGCGTCACATTTCCGACCCCGAAAGCGGTTCCGCAGGCTAGTTTTCTCGCGGCATTGTCTGACATCTTATTCAATAAAGTCAATCATTTAGGTGCTTTTTGAGGGCTTTTACACGAGAAATGGCCGGATTCGTGATTTCGGCCCAGCACGATTTTACAATGAATGAGTCGAAATTGGCCGTAACTATATTATGACAATACTACGAATTTTGGAGTTTCCGGACCCCCGGCTCAGGAAAAAAGCGACCCCGGTTGAGGTCGTTGACGATGCTTTGCGCGGTCTGATCGATGACATGTTCGAGACGATGTATGAGGCGCCCGGGATCGGACTTGCAGCGACGCAAGTCGATGTTCACAAGCGACTGCTCGTCGCCGATATTTCGCACGAAAAGACGGACCCCTATATCCTGATTAACCCGCAGCTGCTGGAAAAAGACGGTCTGATCGTTAGTGAAGAGGGTTGCCTGTCCGTGCCCGGTTATTATGAAGAGGTCGAGCGTGCAGAGCATATTCGAGTGTCGTTTCTGAATCGGGATGGCGCAGAGGTCGAGATGGAAGCCAATGGCATGCTCGCTGTTTGTTTTCAGCACGAGATAGACCATCTTGACGGCAAGTTGTTTGTTGATTATTTGTCCGAAGTGAAACGCCAGCGCATTCGCAATCGTCTTGTACGGGACCGTCGCCACCAGTCATGAAAGTGCTTTTTGCTGGCACGCCGGAATTCGCACGTGTGTCACTTGCTGCGCTCGTCGCCGCCGGCGTGACACCCGTCGCCGTGTTGACGCAACCAGATCGGCCGGCCGGCCGGGGCAAGAAACTGACGGCGAGTCCGGTAAAGCAATTCGCGACGTCGTACGACATTGCAGTGTTGCAACCATCGACATTGCGCGACGCTGACGTTCTGTCGGAACTGGCCGCACTGAAACCCGACCTGATGATTGTCGCGGCATACGGGTTAATCCTGCCGCAGGAGGCGCTGGACCTGCCAACACACGGTTGCCTCAACGTGCATGCCTCCGTGTTGCCACGCTGGCGCGGCGCGGCGCCCATCCAGGCCGCGATACTCAATGCCGACAAGACAACAGGCGTCAGTCTCATGTCGATGACGGGCGGTCTCGACTGCGGTCCTGTTTTTCTGTCGGAATCGATTGCGCTTGGCGTTGCCGAGACTGCCGCTGAATTGCACGATCGCCTCGCGACACTCGGTGGCAAGCTGCTCGTGGAAAACCTGGACAAAATCTTATCGGGAACAATCACTGCCGCAGAGCAGAACGAGTCTCTTGCGACTTATGCCGCGAAAATCAAGACAAGCGACGCGCGACTGCAGTGGCAATTGTCCGCCGCAGATATCGATCGCCGGATTCGGGCGTACAACCCCGCACCGGGAGCTTGGTTCATGCTGGGAGAGGAGCGCGTGAAGTGCTGGCGCGCACGAGTGAGCGACGCAAACAACAATGCGAGTGACGTAGCCGCCGGTACAATCCTGTCGGCCGATCGTGAGGGCATCGTCGTTGCGTGTGGCTCGGGTTCCATCGTGCTCAGCGAATTGCAGCGTCCCGGCAAGAGTCGAGTATCGGCGCAGCAGTTCGCGGCCGTCACAGACCTGTGCGGCCGCGTGCTGGCGTAGGCACAAGGGCGCAGTGCTTGTGACACAGAATAAAAAGGGCGCACAAGTTCGTGCTGCGGCCGCAGCAGCAATCGACGAGGTTATTAGCAAAGGTCGCTCACTCGATGCGGCGCTGGCCACGGCAGAGTCGCGCGTTGCGAGCGACGATCGCGCTTTGCTGCGCATGCTGTGCTTCGGTTGCTTGCGGCATCACTGGCGGTTGCAGGAGTGGTGTGACCAGCTCCTCGACCGGCCGTTGAAAAAGCGCGACAGCGTAATGAGTGCGCTGATCGCCGTCGGCTTGTTCCAGTTAAGCGATACGCGTATTCCGGATCATGCCGTTGTGTCGCAAACCGTGGAGGCTGCTCGCCTCCTCCGGCGACCAAAACACGCAGGCTTGCTTAACGCGGTATTCCGTCGCTTTGGTCGCGAGGAGCTCGTGGACAAGAAACCGCGCAGTGATGAGGCCCAACACAATCACCCGCGCTGGTTGATCAACGCCATCCGGAAGGATTGGCCTGACGACTGGCGGCAAATTCTTGCGGCAAATAACGATCGCGCGCCGATGTGGCTGCGTGTTAATCAGAGTCGCGTCGCGGCAGGCGAATACCTCGATGAGCTGCGATCCCGCGATATCGAGGCAAGCCCGATGCCCGGGGCGACGCAGGCGCTGCAGCTTGCAAATGCAATGCCTGTCGCCGACTTGCCGGGTTTTGCAGAGGGCCGGGTGTCTGTACAGGATGCGGCGGCGCAGATTGCGGCGCCATGGCTTCTCGCGAACGGGCGTGGCCGTGTTCTCGACGCGTGTGCCGCACCGGGCGGCAAAAGCGGGCATTTGCTCGAACTGGGCGGCCCGGACCTGGCGCTGACCTGCGTCGACCGGGACCCGCAGCGACTAGAGAGTGTGTCGGAAAATCTTGACCGGCTTGGACTCAATGCAACTCTTTTGCCCGGCGATGCATCGAATCCCCATGAGTGGTGGGATGGACAGCCGTTCGACGGGATTCTGCTGGATGCGCCGTGTTCGGCCAGCGGTGTCATTCGGCGTCATCCGGATATCAAGCTACTGCGCCGCGAGACCGATATCGCCGAGCTGACGCAGCGTCAGGCTGCGATGCTGGAGGCGCTCTGGCCTCTGCTGAGGCCCGGTGGGCGATTGTTGTACGTAACCTGCTCTGTCCTGATGGCCGAAAATGACGCTGTCGTGGGCCGGTTTCTCGCTGCGACAGCGGACGCGAGAGAAAACGAATTGTTGCCAAATAACAACATCCGCGATGTAATGCGTCGGAAGGTACGCGGTTATCAGGTTCTGCCCGGCACGGCCGGTCTGGACGGATTTTATTTCGCCTGCCTTGAAAAGGTCTCTTGAGCAATGTCAGCAAACGTTATCAATCACCGTCCAGTCGCGCATCGCGCCGTATTCGTACTCGTCACGATGTTTGTCGTGCTGACGGGTGCTGCCGTGCTGGCCCAGGATGAGATTGTTCGCGAGGGTTACTTCGAGGTGCGGTCCGCGTCATCGGAGCTCATCGACGGTGTGCATATTCTCGATGCGCGCCTGCAGCTCGTTCTTTCGAGCGAGGCGCTCAACGCCCTGAACAGCGGCGTTCCGCTGACGATCGAGCTGCAACTTCAGGTGATCCGTGTACGGCGCTTTTTCATGGACGCGCTGGATGCGGAGCTTTCCGTGCGTTTCGAGCTGGAGTACCGACCCTTAAGTCAGCGATACATCGTCCGCAACCTCAATAGCGGCCATCAGGATTCTTTCGCAACATTGTATTCCGCCTTGAACAACCTCGGTCGTATTGAGGTTTTGCCGGTGATCGATGATGCCTTGCTCGCGTCGGACAGGCCTTATCGTGTGCGTGCGCGCGTGATGCTGCAAACGCAGCAGTACTCGGCACCGTTACGACTGTTGTTCTTCTGGCGCAGCGAATGGCAACTGCAAAGCGACTGGTTTGAGTGGACTCTAAAACGATAAAACGGGGTTTTTACGCGCTACTTGCTGCGACCGGTGTCGGGCTGGCACTGATCGCCCTGTTTTTGCTCAGTCGCTCCGCGCAAAACGCCGCCGACTTCGATCGTCTGCACATCGTCATCCTGTCGATAAACGTCGTTGGCGTACTCGTCTTGTTCATGCTGCTGGTTGGCAACCTGGCGCGTCTGCTGCGTGAATATCGCACGAACGTTCCGGGCGCCAGGCTAAAAGCGCGCATCGTCGGAATGTTTGTTGGCCTCGCCGTGTTGCCGCTGCTCGTGGTCTTTTACTTCTCGGTGCAGTTTATCAATCGCGGCATCGACTCGTGGTTCAACGTCGAAGTCGAAGAAGGGCTCGACAGCGCACTGGAGCTAAGTCGGGCAGTACTCGAAATCCAGAAACGCGAACGCCTGTTCGCCACCCAGCATGCTGCGAGGCTGCTGGGCCGGGTACAGGAGCACCAGTTTGTTTTTGAACTAAGCATGCTGCGACGCGAAAGCGGCGCGAGTGAGATGACTCTGTTTGGCACGAACGCGCGAATAATTGCCACTAGTTCGGCCAATGCGACGGCGAGCTTGCCGAGGCCGCTTACCGAGGAAGTGGCGATGCAGGCACAACAGAACAGACCGTTTGTCAGTCTCGACCCACTCGAAAATGGCAGTTACGAAATACGCACAGCTGCTTTGGTTACGATTCGTGGCAGAGCGAGCCCGATTGGCGTTGTGCAGGCTTACTTTCCGGTAACCGAACGGCTGAGTCGCATGACCAATAGTGTCGAAAGCTCGCTGCAGGGTTATCAGCAGATGGTGTTTCTGCGGGAGCCCCTGAAGAGCACGCTGACACTGACGCTGACGGTTGTATTGATGCTGAGTTTGCTCGCCGCAATTTATGGCGCGTTTGTTTTGTCGCGCCGCCTCGTGGCACCGATCCAGGATCTTGTCGCCGGCACGCGAGCCGTCGCACAAGGTAATTACGATACGATTTTGCCGTCACCGGCGCGCGACGAAATCGGCTTTCTGATCGATGAATTTAATGACATGACGCAACGTCTGGCGAAGGCACGACGTGAGACGAGTCTGAGTCAGGCATTGGTGGAGGCCGAGCGCGCCAATCTGGAAGTTATTCTGGCCCGGCTTTCGACCGGTGTTGTTGCCCTGGATTCTGATCTGCGGATTCGCACAGCGAATCAGGCCTCCGGCGCAATCCTGAACGTCGACCTGGAGAACAGAGCCGGTGAATACCTGACCGACATCGCGAAAAACGAACCCTTGCTCGAGCAGTTTGTCGATGTTGCACGCGTACATCTCGATGCAGGTGAGACTGAATGGCGCGAACAAATCGTCCTGCGTGGCGAAGTCGGTCGGCGCGTGTTGAGCTGCGCGTGTACGACGCTGCCGTCGGACGGAGACAGTCCGCCGGGGTACGTCATGGTATTCGATGACATTACTGCCTTGTTGCAGGCGCAGCGGGATGCGGCCTGGGGCGAAGTCGCAAGACGACTCGCACATGAAATCAAAAATCCGCTTACGCCGATCCAGCTTTCTGCAGAACGATTGCGGCACAAGTATCTCCACACGATGAGCGAAGACGAGGCACAGGTTCTGGATCGTGCGACGCATACGATCGTGCAGCAGGTCGAGGCCATGAAAGAAATGGTCAACGCGTTTAGCGACTATGCGCGAGCTCCTGATATGGATGTCGGCCGATTCAGTCTGGACAAACTCGTGCACGAGGTGGTTGATCTCTATCGCGCGCAAGACAGTGGCGTCGACATCGCGGTGATGTCAGATCCGGCCATGCCGCTGATCGATGCCGATATCGGACGTGTGCGACAAATCCTCCACAATCTTGTTCGTAACTCAATCGAGGCCCTGGAAAATACCAGGAATGGCCGCGTAGAGGTGCATGTCAGTTCAGCAGAGATTGACGGTATCGAGATAGCGCAAATACGAGTTGAAGATAACGGGCCGGGTTTCCAGACCGGTTCGGTGACACAGGTATTCGATCCATACGTGACGACCAAGCCAAAGGGCACCGGCCTCGGTTTGGCAATTGTGAAAAAGCTCGTCGAAGAACACATGGGGACGATCCGGGCGGACAACCGCAAAGAAGGCGGCGCGCTGATCAGTATTCGCCTGCCAATGAATGAAGCGGCACGCGAGGCGATGATCGCCAAAATCTCGGGTCATTCCGAGTTAAGGAGGGACAGGGTGTGAGTCAGGTACTCGTTGTAGATGACGAAGCCGATATCCGCAGTTTGATATCGGACATTTTGAGTGATGAGGGTTACGACGTCACCGTAGCGGCCAATGCGGAGGAAGCGCGAGCATCGCGCAGAGGTGGCAGGTTTGATCTGATTCTGCTCGATATCTGGATGCCGGACACAGACGGCATCACCTTGCTGCGCGAGTGGAACGATGCAGGCGATTTAAATTGCCCGGTGGTTGTCATGTCGGGACATGGCACGGTTGATACGGCCGTTGAAGCCACTCGACTCGGGGCATTTGATTTCGTCGAGAAACCCTTGTCGCTTGCCAAGTTGTTGCGCACGGTCGAAGGTGCAATTGAGTCCGCCGGCAAGCAGTCGAAGAAGGCGCGCAGCATGCTGCCCTCTTTGTTAACGCCTGTCGGCCGCAGCGAGCTCATGAAGGCGTTGCGCGAAAAAGTTCAGCAGTACGCGCGTCACGACGCAAGCGTGCTGATCAGTGGCGAGCCCGGCACAGGCCGAGGCGCATTCGCACGTTACCTGCATGCACTGAGTCAGCGGACGGAAGGCCCCGTCGTCAGCGTGACGGCAGCATCATTGACGGACAGCAACGTTGAGGAGCAATTGCTCGGCAGCGAGCAGGACGGTCGCATCAAAGCCGGCGCGTTTGAGCGCGCGGGCCACGGTACGCTGATTATCGATGAGCTTGCCGACTTGAGCGCGGCAGCGCAGAAGATTCTGCTGGGTGTGCTTGAAGACGGCGTGTTCCTTCGGGTCGGCGGCAGTGAAACTGTCCATCTGGACGCGCGCGTCGTTGCGACGGTCAGCGCCGATTACGACACGAGAATCGACAATGGCGAATTGCGGCGTGACCTGTTGTCGCATCTGCAGGTACTCAATCTGCAGGTGCCGCCACTCCGAAATTATTCGGAAGACGTACCTGAATTGCTGAATTACTACGTCGATAAACTCGTCGATGGTGAAGGTCTCACGTTCAGGCGCTTTAGCGTTGCCGCACAAAACCGACTGCGCAATTACCCGTGGCCGGACAATGTGCGCGAACTCAAAAACCTTGTGCGTCGCTTGCTGCTCACGGGAACGGACGAATACATTTCGCTAGAGGAAGTCGAAGCAGAGATAAGCAGTGCTGCGCATGCTGATGAGCCGCTCGTGAAACAGGACTTGTTGGCGTTACCGTTGCGCGAGGCGCGTGAACAATTCGAACGCGCGTACCTGCAGCAGCAGCTTGTGTTATGTGACGGCAAGGTCGGGCGGCTCGCGAAGCGTGTGGGTATGGAGCGTACGCACCTGTACCGAAAATTACGTTCGCTGGGTGTCGACTTTAAGAGTGTTTCTGTCGACGACTAATTGCTGACCGCGTCGATTGGTTCTATGTGTCCACTCGGGAGAAACCGGAGGCTGCGTTGATCAAAGTCTTCGCCGCTCAGTTTTCGAATGAGCTTAAGTGCGCGCGCGGTTTCGTCGATCGACGGGCCGGCCGGGCGCAGCTGCACCGTTGAAATAATTTCGCCTTCTATGAACCGTCCCTCGCCATCCAGCGTGGTGACCAACACCGGGGCGAGTCCTTTGATGCCCGCAACGCTGATGCCGTAATAAGTCGCAAAATTACCGAGGCTGTAGGCGATCAAGCGGCCCTTGTAAGTTTCCATGCCTCGAACAACGTGCGGGCCGTGCCCGATGACGAGGTCTGCGCCCGCATCCACGACCATGCGCGAAAAGCGCACCACGTCGCCACGTGGTTCGCCGTAGTACTCCTCCTCGTCGAACGCCAGGTGTGTAGCGTCCTGGCCTTCGGCGCCGCCGTGAAAAGACACGATGACAATATCGTGCGATGCAGCGTGTTCGCGCACAGTTCGTTCCGCGAGCTCGTAGTCGAGCAACAGGTTGGAGTTCTTCGTGACGGCATACGCGAGCACGGCAATGCGCAAGCCCTTGCGTTCAAGGGATGCGAAATCACCCTCACGCCCGCTGTGTAACATTCCCGCGGCAGCGATGGCCTCCATTGTGGACGTGCGGCCTTCCTCGCCAAAGTCACGCGCATGATTATTGGCGAGGCTCAGGACATCGAAGCCGGCGTCGCGAAAGTGTTCCGCATAACGCGTGGGCGAGCGAAACAAGTAGCAGGCGTCCGGGTTGCTGCACTTCTTGCCGGGCTCGCCGCCGTCGACGAGCACGCCTTCGAGATTGCCGAACGTAAGGTCCGCTGCTGACAGAATGGGCGTGAGCTCGGCCAGAAAACTGACGCCGTCGTCATCAGGCAGGTGGTTCTCCGGATAGTCCGTGCCAAGCATCATGTCGCCGACAGCAGCGATTGTGATTCTGAAAGACGATTTGCCGAGCTCGTCGGGTATCTCGACAACCTCCTCGACAGGAGGTGTTGATACGACGTTGATCACAGGCTCGGGCGGCAGTGGCGTTGTAGAGCAGGCTGCCAGGATCAGCAGCAAAAAAAGTGCGAGCGTTTTTCCTGAATCAGGCACGAAGGCGAATAATGAGAACGTCAATTTTGGCTGCGCGTAATCGGCTCCGAATCATATTGAGTTCGTCGAGGTCGTCGATCGGTCCGATGCGCACACGGTGATAGGTCTTGTCGTCGATCGTAACGCGCTGAATCGCAGACTCGATTCCCTGCAGTGCCAGCTGAGCGCGACGCCGGTCGGCGTCTTCGAGTGTCGTGAACGATCCGGCCTGCAATACATAAGTACCGGGTGTGTCAACGGCTTTCGGTTCGATGTCGGCAGCGACATCGGGCTCCTCTTCGGGAATGATGACCTCGAAGAGCGGCAGGATGTCGTAGAACTCGAAGCGACCGGGTTTGGATTCAGTCCGCAGGTCGTCGATGACGGCCGTTTCGCCGTTATGGTCGATGTTGTTTACGACGCTGGGAGGCGGATTCTCGGTAGGCAGTGGTCTGCGATCGCTCACCCAGACAGCGGCCGCAACCGACAAGCCAATCGCGAACCCCCAGATGCCCCAGGCCCAGCCCGGATACTCCTGTTTTTTCGCCGACCGGGTCGACCTGCTGGAGCGGCGTTTTCGACGCTGCGCCACTACATGGACTCCGGTGCAGATACACCGAGTATCGTGAGGCCATTCGCGATGACCGTGCGCGTCGCGGCGCATAATGTGAGTCGCGCATCACGCTGATTCGCCTCATCAACAATGAAAAACTGCGCGTTGTACCAGCTGTGAAAATCATTGGCGAGATCGCGAAGATAATGCACGAGATGTTGCGGTGCGCGATTGTTCGCCGAGAGTTCGATGACTTCCGGGTAGCGACTCAGCGACGTCATGAGTGTTTTTTCATGGGACTCACTGAGTTCCGCCATGTTGTCCTGACCGTTCGTCCGGTCCCAGGCAAGCGACTTGTCGGCCAGTTGCCGAAAGACGCTTGCGATGCGCGCATGCGCATACTGAATGTAAAATACCGGATTATCGTTGGATTGTGATTTCGCTATATCCAGGTCGAAGTCGAGGTGCTGGTCGTTGGAGCGCGAAACATAATAGAAGCGTGCAGCATCGTTACCGACTTCCTCACGCAATTGCCTTAGCGTGACGAAGGTGCCGCCACGCGTGGTCATTGCGACCTTTTCGCCGTCCCGAAATAGCGCGACAAATTGTACGAGTTCAACTTCGAGGTCATCGCCCTTGTAGCCCATCGCTTCGAGGCCTGCTCGAACACGAGACACATAGCCGTGATGATCGGCGCCCAGAATGTCAATCAAATGGTCGAAGCCGCGTTCGCGTTTGTCGAAGTGATAAACAATATCGGACGCGAAATAGGTTTTGACGCCGTTGGCCCGGATGACGACGCGATCCTTTTCGTCTCCATAATCGGTGGCCGGAAACCAGGTCGCGCCGTCTTTCTCGTAAAGAATCCCGCGTTCCTTAAGAACGGCGAGAGCGTCGTCGATGCGCCCTGTCCTGGTCAGACTTTGCTCGGAGAACCAGGTGTCGATCTTGACGCCGAAACCGGCAAGATCGTCCTCAATGTCGGCGAGAATGGAGTCAATGGATTGCTGGCGAATGCGGTCGAAATTTTCTTCACCAAGCAGTTCCTTTGCACGTGCGGCGAGTGCCTCAACGTAGGCTTCCCTGGCATCTTTTTCTTCCGCGTCGTTGCTAACGCCGTCCGCAGGGAGGCCATCGAGGATTGCCTCCGAGGTCGCGTTTGCAATGCCTGCGGTATCAATCGCCGCTGCGATTTCGCGAATGTAATCACCGCGGTAACCTGCCTGTGGAAACGGGACGTCGCTTCCTTGCGATTCCTGCCAGCGCAGCCAGACACTGACGCCGAGGATGTCCATCTGCCGACCAGCGTCGTTGACATAGTATTCACGACTCACGGGATAACCGGTCGCCTCAAGCAGGTTGCCGATCGTGGCACCGTAGGCAGCGAGACGGCCGTGTCCGACGTGCAAGGGACCTGTCGGGTTTGCCGAAATAAACTCCAGCAATATCTTCGGACCGCTTTTGGCCGCTTGCCGGCCGTAGTTTTCGCCCTGATCGAGTATGGTCGCGATCACCGCGTGAAACGCCGCGGGGCTCAGGTAGAAGTTTATGAAACCCGGCCCGGCAATCTCGACCTTTTCCACACTGTCATTTTCGGCCAGCGCCGCAATGATGCTGGTCGCAATATCGCGCGGGCTTTTACGAGCTGCCTTGGCCAACCGCATCGCGACGTTGGTCGAGAAGTGGCCGTGTGACGCATCGCGCGTGCGTTCGACGGTGCTCTCCATCGAGAGGTCGGCCGCGGCTTCCTTAAGCTCCGGCAAGGATGCCAGCGCATCGTTAACGAGGTTTGCGACGAGTCGTTTCATGATTTCCAAAGATTGTTTTCAGGAGCAGAGCTCCACGAGAGCCGCGAATTCTACAGCGAAACCTGGCAAATAAGGACCCGATAATGTCGGCCTAGAATAACTCGATCGGATCGACGTCGATCGACCAGCGGACCTTACGCGCTGTCGGTTCGCCTTCCAGTATCGGTCGGAGCTGCCGAAGGACGGCGTGCAGGGCCCGCCGGTCAGCGCTCTGCAGCAATAGCTGCGCACGATAGCGTCCTGCCCGTCGACCCATGACTGCGTCGACGGGGCCGAATACGCGCACGGAGTCCGCGCCCAGTTGCTCAATACGGTGTCGGGCAGAGCCCAGGAACGCGTGCGCATCGGCACGCTTGTGTGCGGCGGAGCGGAGCAGTGCGAGTCGCGAAAAAGGCGGCCAGTGCGCTGCCGCTCGTTCGTCCAGAGCGTCCTCCGCAACGCCGGCATATCCGGAGTCGATGAGTCGCTGCCAGAAAGGGTGCTCGGGGAATGCTGTCTGAATCAGAACCTCACCGGGTTTTTCCTCACGGCCTGCACGGCCTGCGACCTGCACAATCGATTGCGCCATGCGCTCGTCAGAGCGAAAGTCGGTGCCGAACAGGCCCTGGTCGGCATTGATGACGCCGACCAGCGTCAGGTTTGGAAAGTGGTGTCCTTTTGAGAGCATCTGGGTACCGACGAGGATGTCGGCCTCACCACTTGCCGCGGCGGCCAGCGCAGCATCCATCGCACCTTTGCGTTGCGTACTGTCGCTGTCGATCCTCGTGATTGCCCTGCCGGGAAAGCGCTCATGCAAAGCATCTTCGAGGCGCTCGGTACCCGCGCCAAGGAGTCGTACAGGTGTTTCACATTCTGTGCACGCATCGTTGAGTGCGCGGTGGGCGCCGCAGTGATGACAGCGCAGGCTTCGCGCGCGGGCATGAACGGTCATGCGTGAGTCGCAACGACGGCACTCGGCTACATGTCCGCAACCAGGGCAAATCAGTGTCGGCGCGAAGCCCCGCCGATTCAGGAACAGCAACACCTGGCCGCCGTCGCCCAGGTGCCTGTCGATCGCCGCAACGAGCGGCGCGCTCAGGCCGTCGTCAGCGGCCGCGCGGTTCAGATCGATGACCCGGATCGTGGGTGGTCTGGCGTTGCCGGCGCGTGCTGGCAGCGACAGGTGAGTGTAGTTATCGGCACGACAATGCTGCAGCATTTCGAGCGACGGTGTGGCCGATCCAAGCACGATGGGGATGTCGGCATGTTTGGCGCGTGCTATTGCAAGATCGCGCGCCGAGTAACGCAGCCCTTCCTGCTGCTTGAAGGACTGATCGTGTTCTTCATCCACCACGATAATACCGAGGTCCGGAAGCGGCGCGAAAATGGCCGAGCGCGTACCCACTACGAGGCGAGCGTCACCGGCACGTGCGCGACGCCAGTTGGCAAGGCGTTCGACGTCGCTCAGGCCTGAGTGCAGCACGGCGGGTTCTATGCCCAGTCTTGCCCGAAAGCGCGTGATCGTTTGCGGTGTTAAACCGATTTCGGGGACCAGTACGAGCGCCTGCTTGCCCGCGCGCAGGACATCCTCGATAAGATGCAAATAGACTTCGGTCTTGCCGCTGCCGGTAACGCCGTCGAGCAGAAACGCGCCAAAACTGCTCGTACGCCTGATCGAGTCGACAGCGGCTGCTTGTTGCGGGTTGAGTACGGGGCCGGGTCGGGCCGTTAGCGCTGCGGCGGGTTCCTGTTCGTCCGCGCGTGTCTCGAAGCGCATGATCAGTCCTTTCTCAAGCAGCGGTTTTGCCGCCCGCCGCCAGTTCGGCAATAGAGTGCCTAGCGACTCCGCGTCGATGCCGTTGCCACCTGCATCGATCAGATGCATTAACAATTCCGCCTGTCGCGGCGCGCGTTTCTGCAGCGGGCCAATGTCGATGTGCTCGCCGGCATCGGTCACGGCGAAAAACTCGAGTACCGGGTGCAGGGTTTTTCCTTTGCGGAGCAAAGATGGCAGCGCGGTAGCGGCGACTTCGCCGATCGGGTGGTGATAGTAGTCGCTGGTAAAGCGGATCAGCCACAAGGCTTCCTCGGACAACAGCGGCTGGTCATCAAGAGTCTCCTCGACGCGCCGCAAACGCGAACGATCGAACTCGGTGTCGTCAGAGTGTGCCATGACCAGTCCGACTTGCCGCCGGCGCCCGAATGGCACGCGCACGCGGGTGCCAGGCGCAGGCATTGGCCCGCTTGCCGGGGCCAGGTAATCAAACTGCCGCGACAAGGGCACGTTGATGGCAATATTGAGGACGCGATCTTTTTTCAAAACGTTTTAATTATCAATGTCTTATGTGGTTTCTATATCGCTTTGGTCAACGTCAGGCAGGCTGCAGCGTTATTCAGGTGTGACAAGTTAGATGACCTCGTGATGGAGTCAAGCGCGTGACCAGTATGGATGCATTGAACCTCGTGGCAAGGAGTGCTGCCCCATGAACACCTGCGCCGGTGTTTTTGCGGTATCGTTCTCTCGCGAGCAAGCAACGGGAGCGGAGACGCTGCAACGAGAACAGCAACTGAATCAGTTCCTGACCGGGGTCGAGCGACGTGCCTTGCGCATCGCCGAGATTGCGGTGCGTGACCGCGATGAAGCGCTGGATTTGGTGCAAAACGCGATGATAAAACTCGCACGTAATTACATGGATCGTTCGACAGAGGAATGGACACCGCTGTTTTTTCGGATTCTGCAAAATGGAATTCGAGACTGGCACAGGCGGCAGAAGGTCCGCAACAAGGTCATGGTGTTTTTCGGCCGCAGCGCGCGCGATGAGTCGGACTACGATCCCATTGCGGCGGCACCCGATCCGGGCGGCCGAACACCGGATGAGCAGTTGCAAGCGCGGCAAGCCATCGACGAGCTTGAAAATGCCGTGGGCGACTTGCCGACGAGGCAGCGGGAAGCGTTCATGCTGAGAACGTTTGAAGGACTTGATGTTGCAGGAACAGCGACTGCGATGGGTTGCAGCAGCGGCAGCGTTAAGACACATTATTCCCGAGCCATACACAAGCTTCGGGAAGCGTTGGGAGAACACTGGCAATGAACAAGCCAAATGACGAAAAGCCGATTGAGCCGCCAGGGCCGAATGAGCAATTTGAGCAAAGTGCGAAAGCCTTATTCGACGCAAGCGTTGACAGCCTGGATGCCGCAACGCTGTCGAAGCTTAATCAGGGCCGACAGGCGGCGCTCGCGGCGGCGGCGGATGCGCCTCGCCTGTGGCGTCGCTGGGTTCCGGCGGCGGGCATGGCGACAGCGGTGTTGGTCGCGGTCCTCGTCGTGCGCGGGCCGGACATGGATGATGTGCCGTTTGCGGCCAATCCCGTGCAAAGCGATTTCGAATTACTCATGGGTGACGATGCCCTTGAGATGATTGAGGAGCTGGATTTTTATAGTTGGATCGACATTGCTGAAGCAGACGCAACGGACAATGTTGGCTAGTCGGCAATTGCGCCGGCGATCGTCCGGCTTTTTAGCGGGCGTGTTGCTCGGTATCTGCGCAACGGTACTCGCCGCAGACGATGGTTCGCCGGGAACAGATTTTCTTGAGTACCTCGGCTTCTGGGAGGAATCGGATGAAGTATGGCTGGTTATTGATCAGGTAGCTGATCAGGTAGCTGATCAGGTGGCGGAGTGGGTCGTTACGGAATCCGAAGAGCGGTCCGATCCCGCGCTTGAAGGCGAAGAATCGACGGAGAATGACGATGAAGGTTAAGACATTGTTCGCAATAGCGGTGCTGCTGGCATTTGCGACGGCCGCCGCAGACGAAGAGTCGGGCAGGCCTGTCGCCTGGGACAGCCTGAGCGCGGAGCAGCAACAAATTCTGGATCGCTTTGCCGTGGACTGGAACGGCATGACCTATGCAAGACAAGAGCGCCTCGCGCACGGCGCCGATCGCTGGCTTGGCATGTCGGATTCGGAGCGAGAGGGCGCGCGGTCGAGATTTTCCCGTTGGCAGGAGCTTCCGAGTGAGCGCCGAGACATGATACGGGAGCATTATCAAACTTATCGCGATTTACCGGCAGCCGAGCAGGATCGTATACGCAGGAATTTTCGTCGTTTTCATGAGATGCGCCCGGAGCGTCGGCAGCAGTTGCGTGACCGATTTCGCGATATGACACCGGAGCAGCGACAGCGCTTGCGCGACCGGATGCGACAGCGTCAGAATACCGATCGACCGCGACGAAAAAAGTAATAAAAGTCTCCGTGATGTTGATAGAGTACGTCGGCCCTGACGGAGGCGACTATGAAAATCGGTGTACCAAGAGAGAATCATGACGGTGAACGACGTGTGGCGACGACGCCGGATGTTGCATCCCAGCTAATCAAACTTGGTTACAGCGTCGCTGTTGAAAAGGGTGCCGGCACGGCGGCAAGTTATTCTGACGCAGCCTACGAGCAAGCCGGTTGTGAAATCCTGTCTTCCGCGCGTGATATCTGGAAGCAGTCAGACATCATCCTCAAGGTTCGCGGCCCGGACAAAAAAGAAGCCGGCCGACTGCGGGCGGATCAAACCCTGATCAGCTTTCTTTGGCCCGCACAAAACCCCAAACTCCTGGCGCAGCTTACAGCGACAGGTGCGACCGTTCTGGCGATGGACAGCGTGCCGCGAATTTCGCGCGCGCAAAAAATGGATGCGCTGAGCTCGATGGCCAATATCGCGGGCTATCGTGCGGTGGTTGAGGCCGCCCAGCATTTTGGACGATTCTTCACGGGACAAATCACGGCGGCCGGCAAAGTTCCGCCAGCCAAGGTCCTCGTCATCGGTGCGGGCGTTGCCGGACTGGCGGCGATCGGCGCTGCAAAAAGCATGGGGGCAATCGTTCGAGCATTCGATACCCGACCTGAGGTTAAAGAGCAGGTCGAAAGCATGGACGCCGAATTCCTGATGCTGGATTTCGATGATGAGGATGGCTCGGGTGAGGGCGGCTACGCCAAGATCATGAGCGAGGAGTTCATAAAAGCCGAAATGGCTTTGTTCGCCGAGCAAGCCAAAGAAGTCGATATCATCATTACGACGGCATTGATTCCAGGCAAGCCTGCGCCGCGATTGATTACGGCCGACATGGTCCGCTCAATGAAAGACGGCAGCGTTATCGTTGACCTTGCAGCCGAGCAAGGTGGCAACTGCGAGCTAACCCAGCCTGACAAGGTGGTGCAGACTGACGGTGTAAGCATTATCGGTTACACGAATTTGCCGAGTCGCCTGGCGGCGCAAGCCAGTCAACTCTACGCCACCAATCTTCGGCATATGTTGACGGACATGACGCCCGGCAAAGACGGGCAGATCGTTGTCGACATGGAAGACGAGGCAATTCGGGGTGCGACGGTTTGCAAGGACGGCGAAACGACGTGGCCGCCACCGGCGCCAAAACTGTCGGCAGCCCCGCCGCAGGCGGTGTCGGAGCCGGTTCCCGAGGTCGTCGAAGAAAAGCCATCCGTGAGCGGACCGATTATCGCCATGGCGCTCGCCGGTCTCGCGTTGCTGGGACTCGGGGCTGTAGCGCCACCCTCGTTCATGGCGCACTTCACGGTGTTCGTTCTCAGTTGCTTTATCGGCTACATGGTGATCTGGAACGTATCACCCGCATTGCACACGCCGCTCATGAGTGTGACCAATGCGATATCAAGCATTATCGTTATCGGCGCGCTGCTGCAGGTGAGTGTGGCCAACGAAACAATCATGTGGATCGCCGCGTTTACGATACTGATCACAAGCATAAACATCGCCGGCGGTTTTGCCGTGACATATCGCATGCTCGACATGTTCCGGAAGTGAGGTCGACATGATTAGTGCTGGCATAGTGACCGTTTCGTATATCGCTGCGACGATTCTCTTCATCCTGGCCCTGGGTGGCCTTTCCAGCCAGGAGACCGCAAGACGCGGCAACTGGTATGGCATCACGGGCATGACCATCGCGTTGCTCGCGACGATATTTGGCGTTGTTACACAGAATTACACAACACTTATGGTTGCGCTGCTAATCGGCGGCAGCATCGGCATCATTCTGGCGCGTCGTATTCAAATGACCCAGATGCCGGAGCTTGTTGCGAGTTTGCACAGCCTTGTAGGCCTCGCCGCGGTCACCGTGGGTTTCGCCAATTTCATGCATCCGGGCGTACACCTGGAAGGTGTCGAGCTAACCATCCACAGTATCGAAACCTACCTGGGCGTCCTCATTGGTGCCATAACGTTCTCGGGTTCGATCATCGCCTTTGGCAAACTAAGCGGTCGAATTGGCGGCAAGCCGCTGATGTTGCCCATGCGTCACTGGCTGAATCTCGGTTTGTTGCTGGGCGCGATCTGGTTTGGCCGCGAGTTCGTACTGCAGTCTGCAGTGGGTGGCGGCATGGACGCGCTGATCATCATGACGGTAATTGCGTTGTTGTTCGGCATTCACATGGTGATGGCCATAGGTGGTGCTGACATGCCCGTCGTCGTGTCGATGTTGAACAGTTATTCGGGCTGGGCGGCCGCTGCAACGGGATTCATGCTTGGCAATGACTTGTTGATTGTTACGGGTGCACTCGTCGGTTCAAGTGGCGCAATTCTGAGTTACATCATGTGCCGTGCCATGAATCGGAAATTCATTGCCGTCATTGCAGGTGGATTCGGAACAGGCGGTGGTACACTGGTCGCCGATAGCGCAGAGTTGCAGGGCGAAGTTGTGCCGATTAGTGCGGTTGACGTTGCGGCCCTGCTCGAAGACGCCAAAGAAGTCATGATTATTCCGGGCTACGGCATGGCCGTTGCACAGGCGCAGCACACTGTGAATGAAATTACGAAAGTGCTGCGGGCTAAAAAAATAAATGTGCGCTTCGGCATCCACCCTGTTGCGGGCCGCATGCCTGGACACATGAATGTCCTGCTCGCGGAGGCAAGAGTTCCTTACGACATCGTTTTTGAAATGGACGAGATCAACGATGACTTTCCCGATGTCGATGTGTCTGTCGTTATCGGCGCCAACGACATCGTGAACCCATCGGCGCTGGACGAACCAAACAGCCCGATCGCCGGCATGCCCGTGCTGGAGTGCTGGAAGGGCAAGTCGACGATCGTACTCAAACGCAGCATGGCAACAGGCTATGCTGGCGTGCAAAACCCGTTGTTCTTCAAAGAGAACACCCAAATGTTATTCGGGGATGCCAAAGAAACCCTCGACGAGGTTCTGAAAGCGCTTTAGAAGCGACGTTTGTTGATTTTTTCAGCGGGTACGGCACACTCCATCATAGGTAGATTGTATAAGCGTTTATACGATCTGCGGTTGAACTATACGAGATGCACCAATGCTTGCAGGAATGGTTTCCAATATTTCGCAACAGGTGTTGCGAACTGACGTAGCCGGTATGCCACTTGAGTGGATCGACTACAGGGAAGCTGTGCGTCTCTATCATGCCAAACAGATCGCTTACGATTGCGGCACACTGCTCTACACTGTGTTCGGCGGCTACAGCTCATTCGACGGTCAGCGCAGCAAGGTCGATGTCAATTCGATTATTGCCACTCACGGTACAAGCAAGAGCCTTACACGTAATCGTAATAAATACATTCCGCCGCTGAACAATCGCACGCTGTTCAAACGGGATGCGAATCTTTGTCTTTATTGTGCGAAGCGATTTCCGACACGTGATTTGACGCGCGATCACATCACTCCGATATCGCACGGCGGCCGCGATAGCTGGAACAACGTCGCGACGGCGTGCCGGCGCTGCAATAACTACAAGGGTGGCCGCACGCCCGAGCAGGCGGCGATGGAACTCGTCGCGGTGCCGTTCACACCAACCTATGCCGAGTACATTTACCTGAAGGGGCGGCGCGTGCTGGCGGATCAGATGCAGTACCTGCTCGCGCATATTCCCCGCTCCAGCCCGCTGCATGCACGATTGACCGGACATCTCTTTTCGGGAGATCAGGTGATCGATACGCATTTTCACGGTTAGTGGCCTAACAAGGTTTGTCGATGCAATACCTGATTGATGCGAGTGTTTACATTTTCCGTGCCTATTATTCGATGCCGGATGACATGGTCGATGGCGAAGGCAATCCCGTTAATGCGTTGTACGGCTTTTGCCGGTTTCTTGGTGACTTCATGGAACAGGTCACGCCCGAGTACATCGCGGTTGCATTCGATGAAAGTTCGACGACCAATTTTCGCACCGACATTTATCCCGAATACAAAGCGAATCGCGACCCGGCACCCGACGACCTGAAGCGCCAGTTTGAGCAATGTCGACGGTTTACACGGGCAATGGGTTTGATGAATGTGTCCAATCCCAGGTACGAGGCGGATGACCTGATTGGCGCGCTTGTCGAGCATGGCCGCCGCAGAGGTCGCTCCTCGACCGTGGTCAGTCGCGACAAGGACCTCGCGCAGTTGATTGCGCGTGACGATGTTTTCTGGGACTTCGCAGGCAGAGGCAAGATTGAGTACGAGGGCGTGCCGGAGGTGTTCGGTGTGTGGCCGGAACAGATCGCTGATTTTCTGGCGCTGGCGGGCGATGCCGTTGACAATATTCCCGGCGTTCCGGGGGTAGGCAAGATAACCGCCGGGGCCTTGCTCAGGCATTTCGGTAGCCTGGAAAAAATCTACGCGAATCTCGACAAAGTACACGAAGTCGATGTGCGCGGCGCGAAGACCCTCGGCGCGAAGCTTGAAACTCATAAAGGTGCGGCCGATCTTGCGCGGCGGCTGACGGGAATCGCCTGTGACGCGCCGATCGACAATGCGGAGGAAGAGCTGCAACCGAAGGCACCCGACCTGGGTGCGATCAACGCCTTATACGACGAGGCGAATATCGGGATGGCTTTGCGCCGTCAGGCGGAACGCGTCTCCGATATCTACTGCCGCTAGATTTGCCCAGGGCTCATGCCTGAAGCTCAGGAAACTCCCGGGTACTCGCTGAGATCGTCAGATTCGTCGACCTCGATTCCTTCGCCCAGAAAATCCTCGTCGAAGAGATACAGGCAGGTACCCTCGGGCGACTTGATCGCGGCGAATGCGCCTTCATAGCCCGGAAATTTCTCGATCATAAGACCATGCCGTTCGCAGACTTCGTGGATTGCGTCTCTGTCCGGGCATTTGAAACACAGCGATGGACCGTGCAGCGCGATGCTTTCCGACAGGCCAAGTGCGATACCGCCAGCATCGAAGCGCATGTGCATCGTTGGCTCTTCGCGAATTTTCATCACGACAGGTGCGATCGGCGCCCAGAAATGGGCCGATCGAACAGCTTCCCGGACCGGTAGCGTGAGTTCGAACCAGTTACCGCACAGCGAGTCGTCATCGTCTGCATCCGTGCCGTAGTAGGTACGTGCCTCCAGCATCATGATCGCGTGACCATCGCGGTCGCGCAGCCGAATCTCATTAAATGCGCCTTCATCCAGCTGCATGTAGCTGAAGTCGAAGCCGTGGTCCGACATGCTGCGAGCGTGTTTTGCGAGGTCGGGTTGCACAAAGGTGATCGCAGGGGCGTCGAAATCCCGGTCATGCAGGCCAATGCTAAGCACGCCGTCACTCATAACCGCATACTTGTGCGACCACACATCGCCTATCTCAACTTCGTAAAAGCCCAGCAAGCGATAAAAGTGCATTGACTCGATTATGTCATCCGTGCGAGCGCTGAACTCAAGGAATCGGCCGATGCCGCTCATGCCTCCGCTCCTGCAAGCTGCTCGACGAGGCGTGACAGAAATTCGATGTGGTCAGCACGCGCGTTGAGCGCCGGGATGTAATTCAAGCTGCCGCCACCGGATTGAGATAACAACTCGGCGTTTTGCATCGCGATTTCCTCGAGTGTTTCCAAACAGTCTGCGGCGAAACCCGGACATACGACATCGAGACTCCGGATATTGTTGTTGCCAAGATCCCGGATCACATCATCGGTGTAGGGACGCAACCACTCAGCACGTCCAACTCTGGACTGAAAGCTGAGTGTCCACTCGTCATCGCGGAGTTGCAAGGCTTGCGCCAGAAGCTTTGCTGTTTGCACGCATTGAGATTGGTAAGGGTCGCCGTTGACGACGGTTCGTTCGGGTATGCCGTGGAACGACAGCAGTAGATGCGCGCTCCGACCGTGCTGGTTCCAGTGGTCGCGAACGCTGTTCGCGAGTGCTGCGATGTAACCCGGCGCGTCGTGATAATCGCTTATGAAATGCATCGCAAGTGTGCGATGTCGTTTGCTCAATAGTGTGCTTACCGCATCGCGAACGGAGGCGGTCGTCGTCGTCGAATATTGTGGGTACAGCGGCAGCACTACAATCTGCCGGGCCCCCGCTTGCTCCAATTCGTCGATTGCAGCGCTCAATGATGGACGGCCATAGCTCATGCCCAGCGCGACCGGGACACCACCAGGACCCTGGGAGTCCAGCAAGGCGCGAAGACTCTCGGCAATAGCGTTGGAATTCACGAGCAGCGGTGACCCTTCATCGGTCCAGATCCTGCTGTACGCTCGCGCAGAGCGTGCGGGACGGATGCGAAGAATATAGCCGTGCAGCATCAGCCACCACAGCGGTCGCGCTATGTCGATGACATGCGGATCCCAGAGAAATTCGGCGAGATACCGACGCACGGCCGACGGCGTTGGCGTGTCGGGTGTGCCGAGATTGACGAGAAGGATCCCCAGGTTGTCGGCGAACCCGTGCTCGTAAGATGGCAATGACTGAGACGTCGGCATAAAATCCGGACCTGAGCGAGCTGCCCGTAACAGTACGGGAAAGGTGTCTTGCATGCCACCGTCCCGGGCTATAATCGCTTGTCTTGATTAAGAATTCTGCGGTAATAACATCTATGAACGACATCACAGCAACGGATCCCGATCACTCGGCGCGCTGGACGCTGATACGCGACACGATCGTTTTACAGTTCAAATTGATTATCGACGGCTTGCGCGATTTTCTGCTGGTTCCGGTATCACTTATTGCGGCGATCGTGAGCCTGGCGAGGACCAGGGACGGCAAGCCCGGCCCGCAGTTTTATCAGTTGCTTGCCCTTGGCAAGCAAAGTGAACGTTCGATTAATTTGTTCGGTGCGCTCGATCACGCCCCGGAAGAACTCGACCACCAAAGCCATCTCGGTGATCTGAACATTGACGAACTCGTCGTGCGCGTCGAATCCTTCGTCGTCGATGAATTCAAGCGCGGCGGCATGACAAAGCAGGTGAAAGAGCAGATCGACAAGGCACTCGATGCGATTCAGCGTCGCGGCCGCAAATCTCGTAATTCAGACGAGCCTGAAAGCTAGTCTAGACGTCTTTGTTCGCCAGCAGTTCGTCGAGGCTCGGTGGCTTGGAGTCCGGCCCCATGTTGCCGGCTTTCAGGCGCCTGATGTAGTCCTTGTAGGAACGCATTGCCTGGTAACCAAACATCCAGATGATGGGAATGTTGGCGAACATGATGACGCCCGTGCCGATACCGATAACATTGTCGAGATCGGCGTCGGTTTTCACGAAGCCGAGCGTTGCGATAATAATCAGAATGCAGTAGCCGATCTTGTATGCCATCACGGGTTTTTCGCCGCCAATAAACACGACGCCCTGTTCGCCGTAATAGCACCAGGAAATCATCGTCGAGATCGCGAACAGCCAGGTTGCGATCGTGACAACCCACTTGCCCAGGCCCGGTGTGACGGAATCGAAGGCCTTGGCTGTCAGTGTTGCGCCGACGTAATTTCGATAGATTCCGTTACTGACGATCTCAGGTTTTTCAGCGCTGCGAAATGGGGTCCAATGGATCTCGAATCCTGTTGCGGTCACCGTGGCCGCGCCCGTCATCTTGTGCAGGTCATTTGCGGTTTGGTGATTGTCATGCGCGCCTATGACGATAAAGGCACTGTCGCCTTCGAACCAGCCCTCACCATCAACAGCGATATTCGGCAAGGTCCAGCCCTCTTCGGTCTGTGTAAATTCCGGCAGTTGTTCGAAGGGGATGTCCGGCGCGCGATTCCATACGCCCGTCGAAAGAATAATCAGCGCTGTGAACGTGCAAACGACGATCGTGTCGATGAATGGCTCAAGTCCTGCAACAATGCCCTCACGCGCCGGCTCATTGGTTTTCGCAGCGGCATGCACCATCGGCGATGAACCCTGACCGGCTTCGTTCGAGAAGATCGCCCGCTTCATTCCAATCTGGAAAGCGAAGAAGACAGAGCCACCAATAAAAGCGCCGGCCGCAGCTGACGGGTTTAATGCCGATTTCACGATAAGCGCGAACATGGCGGGTATTTGTCCTACGTTGGCCGCGAGTACCCAAAAGCCCGCGAGCAAATACGCGGCGACCATGAGCGGCACGATCGTGGCCGCGAATTTACCGATGCGCTTGATACCGCCAAGAATGACAGCGCCAACGATGATTGCGAGTATGACACCCGTTATCCAGGTTGGAACGCCGTAGTAGGCTTGCGTAATCTCGGCGACGTTCCAGGCCTGGAACATGTTGCCACCCGTGGCCGTCGAAACGATCATCGCAATGCAGAAAACAATGCCAACAAAGCGACCCAGTTTCGGCCAGTTTGCATTCTCCAGCGCTCTGGCAGCTACCCACATAGGACCGCCGTGCGGGTTTTCGGGATCGTCGGTGTTGCGATACAACATCGCCATCGTTACTTCGGTGAGCTTGATCGCCATGCCGAGAATACCGATGACCCACATCCAGAACACGGCACCCGGTCCACCCAGTGCGATCGCCAGCGCTACGCCACCAATATTGCCGAGGCCGACCGTAGCTGACAGCGCCGCGGCCAACGCCTGGAAGTGATTAATAGCACCTGGATCGTCCGGGTCGTCGTAGTCACCGCGAATGATCCTGGGGCCGTGGCGCAACGCCCAGTATTGCGAGAAGCCGCTCCAGAACGTGAACAAAAGTCCCGTGCCAACAATCGAGTACAGCACATACTCGTGCCACAGGATGGCATTGATAATGACCAGGATATCGCTGAGACCACCCATATACTTTTCTCGCCTTTCGTTCCTGGCTGGCTTAGGTTTGATGTACGGTTGGGGCCGCTTCGAGAATAGCCGTTACGCCCATGCCACCAGCCGTGCAAACCGATATCAGGCCACGTCCTTTGCCTTGCTCGTTCAACAGCTTTGCGAGTGACGCAACGATGCGCGCGCCCGTGGCCGCGAATGGGTGGCCGATTGCGATGCTGCCGCCTTTGACATTGAGTTTCGAGAGGTCTATCGGCCCCATCGGTTCATTGCGTCCGAGTCGGTTGCGACAAAATTTCTCGGACTGCCAGGCTTTGAGTGTCGCAATGACCTGAGCAGCAAATGCCTCGTGGATTTCGTAGAAATCGAAGTCCTGTAAACTCAGATTCGCCTGTTTCAGCATGTCGGAAACGGCATAGGCCGGCGCCATCAACAAGCCCTCGTCGTCCACAAAATTGACGGCGGATACCTGGGCGAATGTCAGGTACGCAAGTATCGGAAGATTCTTCTTGCGCGCCCAGTCTTCCGACGCAAATAACACGGCAGCGGCACCGTCGGTCAGTGGTGTACTGTTGCCCGCTGTCATCGTCGCGTCTTCGCCTTTGTCGAACACGGGCTTGAGCGACGAGAGTTTCTCGAAGCTTGTGTCACGGCGAATATTGTTGTCTTCTTCCGCGTCGTTGAGCGGCACGACAAGGTCTTTATACCAGCCCTCGTCGTAAGCGGCCGCGGCCTTGGCGTGACTGGCGAGCGCTAACTGATCCTGATGCTCGCGCTGCACATCCCATTTCTGCGCTGTGATTTCCATGCTCTGGCCCATTGAGAGCCCCGTGCGTGGCTCGGTAACGCCCGGAAATTGCGGCATGAAATGGCTGGGACGCAATCGAAACCACGGCTTAATCTTGTCGAGCGTGTTGTGTGCGGCATAGACGTCGAGCAGGATGCGCCGAAAAGCGTCTTTGAATACGATCGGCGCATCACTGGTTGAGTCAGTACCGCCAGCGATGCCACAATCGATTTGTCCCAGCGCAATCTTGTTGGAGATCATGATGGCAGCCTCGAGACTTGTGCCGCATGCGCGTTGCAGGTCAACAGCGGGTGTGCGGATCGACAGGCCCGATTCGATGACTGCTTCGCGCGCCAGGTTCCAGTCTTTCGAATGCTTGATCACGGCACCCAGAGCGACATCGCCGAGTGTCTGGCCTTTGAGATCGAATTTGTTGACGACACCGTCGAGGGCGGCCGTCATCAACTCCATGTTGGAGTAATCTTTGTAGACGGAATGCGATCGGCAAAACGGTGTTCGCGACCCACCGACGACAGCGACTCTTATGGCTCTTCCATCATGCAGCATTGCTTGGCTCCTGGCCGGCTGATTTATTCTTCTTCCGGCAATGGACTTTACACCATTGCTCCGCCTTACCGTAAGATTCACCGGTGACCCGTCACTCTGACACTTTATCCTGGCGCAACGAAACTGGCCGCTTGTTCAAACTCGCGGGTCCGTTGATCGTTAATAATCTGTCTATCGCGGGTATGCAGTTTGCGGATGCGGTTATGGCGGGTCGCCTGGGTGTGGAAACACTGGCCGCCGTGGCCATTGGCGGCAGCTTGTGGTTTTTCGCGTTTACGATAGGCCTTGGCTTGCTCATGGCAATCGCACCCATCGCTGCACGCCATTACGGTGCCGGAGACGCGCACCTGATCGGCCGCTACACGCGGCAGGGAATTTACTTGGGCCTGGCACTCGCGATACCGGTCATTTTTGCAGCGCAGTACCTGGTTGGGCCGCTGCTCGTTTTTATTCCGATTGACCCCGGGTTTCGCGAAATGACCATCGGCTATACGCAGGCAATCACGCTGGGTGCGCCCGGCATGTTTGTGTTCCTGGCCCTGCGCTTCACGACCGAGGGCATCGGTGTAACCAAGCCCATCATGTACATCTCATTCTTTGCGATCGTATGCAACGTGTTCCTGAACTGGGTGCTTATATTCGGCAATCTCGGCGCGCCGGAACTCGGTGCCGTTGGCTGCGGTATCGCGAGTGCGATAACGATGTGGCTGATGGCGATCATCATGGTCGTGTACATGGTCTCGGCCAGGCGTTACAAGGTGATAGGGATTTTTTCGCGCCGGGCACCGCCGCGACTCAAGATATTGCGAGAGATTTTTTCGCTTGGCTTGCCGATTGCTGTCACGATTACAGCCGAGGCCGGGCTGTTCAATGCCGTATCGATCCTGATGGGAACGCTGGGCGCCGTGATAACGGCGGCGCATCAGATTGCGATCAGTTTTGCATCGACGATGTTTATGATTCCATTGGCATTGAGCTCGGCGATCACCGTACGGGTTGGCCATGAACTGGGTGCAGGTCAGCTTAAGCGCGCCCGCTATGCCGGAGGATTTGGCATATTCGTCTGCGGCGCGTTCATGGCGTGCTCGGCAATATTCCTGATCGTCTTCAGTGATTCGATCGTCACGATGTATACAAATAACGAGTTGGTTAAGGATATCGCAATCAGCCTGCTGCTAATGGCTGCGCTTTTTCAGGTTGGAGACGGTGTGCAGATCGGCGCTGCAGGTGCGTTGCGCGGCTACAAAGACACGCGCGTGCCCATGATCATCAATACATTTTCATATTGGGTGCTGGCATTCCCGCTGGCGTATCTGGCTGCGGTGACCTTCAAGCTGCCGCCGAACTATATCTGGGGCGGCTTCGTCATTGGTCTTGGCGTAGCGGCCATCCTGCTGACGTGGCGATATAATAAACTGTCGCGCGAATACGCGTGACTTTGACATCGGCCTTAGCTGCTCTGGCCGAAGTCAGGACCATCGGTTGTCAGGTATTCGTCTTCCTTGGGCGTGTTCTTGCGGCCAAGTATGCTGTTGCGATGTGGGAAGCGCCCGAACTGGTCGATGATGTCGCGGTGCAACTCGGCGAATTGTGCGACCGTGCTGAAGGTTTCCTTAAAGGTCGGTGACACGGCCTCCGCGAGTTTGTTGAACAACTCACAGGCCTTGGCCTGTACTTTCGCTGATTCGGAGTGCTGCAGAGGCATGTAGAAGAAGACGCGCTCAATGGGCGCCAGGCTGGCATCAATTTTTTCCATGGCGCCTTCGACGCAGAGCTTCAAGGCAATCTTGTCCATCTCAAAGGCTTGTGCCGTGTTGCGATAAACATTGCGGCGGAACTGGTCGATCAGAAGAATCAGCGCGAGCCTGCCACGAGGATCGCTTGCCCAGTGATTGAGCTGTCCTGCGCTGGCATTGTCTATATCGACGGAAAACTCTGTTTGAACCTCATGATCGAATGCGGCATTGACGCCGAACCAGGTGTCCATGCGTTGATCGATTTGGGGTGCGCTGAGCGTCTGCTCCTTGAACCAGAATGACAGGATTGCGTCAATCCGTTGTTGGTCTTCGTCAGGCAGGCTATCCGGCATCTGTATATCCACTTTCAAAGTGCGAACCAGTTCACATATTGGGCAAAACGACCATATATCGCTTCCAATGTCCGTAGACTTTAGCAGATGATAGCAAGGCTCACCCGAATCGCGTTGCTGCTGCTACTGACTTCGGTTGTTAGTTGCAGCGTCGATGAGGGTGACCCGGAGCAGCAGGTTCGTGCCTGGGTCAGCGCCATGCAGGAAGCTGCCGGGGAGAAAGATCGCAAGGCTATTGTGGCGAACATCTCGCCGGCGTATGTCGATGCCCGTGGCCACAGTCGTGACGATATCGACAAGTTGCTGCGGCTGTATTTCCTGCGGCAGAACAATATAGTCTTGCTGGGCCGGATTGACGACGTGCGGATTATTGGCGAAACGGCAGCTGAAGTGTCGGTAACGCTTGGAATGGCGGCGACGAACAACAGTGCGCCAGGCCTCAGTGCCGACGCATATCGTTTCGAGCTCGAGCTGGAATATGACGGCGACGACTGGAAATTAATTTCAGCGCGCTGGGGACAACTGGGCGATCAGGTTCATTGAGGTACAAGCCATGAACAGACTGAATCGATGCAACAGCGGCGTATTGCTGCTAACGACGGTATTGCTTTCGTCCTGTGCGAGTCTGGATAACGTTGTCAGTGCGCCCACAGTGTCGTTACGCAATGTGCATGTCGAAGATATCGGTTTCGATAGCCAGACATTCATCCTGTCTTTCGATGTGAGGAACCCCAACCCATTCCCGTTGCCGGTTAAGTCGATCAACTACGGTGTAAAGCTCGATGGCCATCGTTTCGCGAGCGGGGAGGCTGCGTGTTCGTTCACCATCGCGGCAGGCGGTGACGGAAAATTTACGATCAGCGTCGACGTTAACCTGTTGCAGACCGCGCCTGAGCTGCTATTCATTGTTCGTGACGCCACGCGGCGGGAAATTCCCTATTCGCTCGAAGGCCGGCTCGGCATCGACATCCCCTATACAAAACCCGTCAAGTTCCACAGCTCGGGTCTTATTGGACTGCAGGCGTCGGCTCGTTAAAGCGACGGTAATAACACGGAAAATTCTACGCCGCCTTCTATGTTCTCGCCTGTTATGCGGCCGCCGTGGCCGTCGGCAATTATTTTTGCGACGTACAGACCAAGCCCGAGGTGCTTGTTGTCCTTGTGCGGTCGCATCGACACCATGGAGTCGAACATCTGTGTGCGCATGCGCTCGGGCAGTGGTGGGCCCGGATTTGCGACGCGCAGACGCAGGCAAGGCTTCGATCGGGAGTCGTCTTCTTCTGGCGAGAGGGCAACGCTGATCTGATCGCCTCTGGCGCTGAAGCTAACGGCGTTGTCGATGAGCTTGTCGAGCATCTGGATTATCAATTCCGGCGAGCCACTCATTGGGAAGGAGCTGCCATCGCATTCAAATGTGAAGCTGCGTTCGGCGTAAATGTCGCGGTAGGCGTTGATCGTTGACTCGAGTACCGGGCGCAGATCAAAATCCTCGGTGTCGGCGTTTTTCATCAGCTCTTCAACGCGGCTGGCCTCACTCATCGCACTCAATATTTTGCGCAGCCTGTCAGTACCGTCCCTGGCACGCGCCGTGTACGCAAGCGCGGAATCGCTTAAGCTTTCATGTTCGAGGTTCTCCAGCGACGAGCTGACGATCGCGAGAGGCGTGCGCAATTCGTGCGATAGTTTCGACGCCAGCGTGCGCAGGTATTCGTTGTAGTCACCGAGTTGTCCAAGCACATGGCCGAAACTTCGAGACAGATCACCGATTTCATCTGCCGCGTCGGCGCTTGGCAATATCGTCTCGATTCTGTCGCTCTCGAGCGCTTGCTCCGCAGCGGTGCTGAGTCGCCGTATGCGTTGGGATAGCAAGCTTGCGTAACCCAGCAGCACGCCAGCAACCACCAGCATTGCGATGATCGAAGCATTCATGAGTCTCGCCAGTGTTTGATTCGTCAGGCTGAGGATCTCGTCGGTACCCTGTTGCAAGACGATGGCGCCGATGGTCTCGTTTGCTGTTGTGACGGGTTCTGCGACCGAAACAATTGCACGCCCGCTGTCAGCGCTTTGAAACCAGACCGCAGAGCGTTGACCGCCGATGGCTGTGACAATATAAGACTGTTGTTCCCGGCCGCTTGCGTCCGGCCCGGAAAATATGGGTTCCTTGCCGGGTTCGAGTAATGCGTCGTAGGCGAAGCGCAGCCAGGTCGACACGGGCGCGGTGATCGTCTCTTGCTGAGATCGCAAATCCCCGACCGTGGCAATGCGCCAGCCGTTTACATCAGTCACAAGCAGACGCATCCCCGGTTGCAGGACACCTTCCGCAATACGGGCCAGCTCACCGGAAGTGCTGACGAATGGGCCCGGTGTGCTTGTTGCGAAACTCGCGCTGCGAATGCCGGCATCGTTCGCGTTGGCGGTGTTGTTGACGACAACGCCGAGGTGCGTGCCGAGCAGATTCCGGGGGATTCGTGCTTCGAGCTGGTAACCGCCCGGCACGTCCTGCCAGTGAGCATGAATTGTTGTGGCGGGCTCGAATCCGTATGGGTTTTGCACATAGGCCACGACGGGTCCCGGTGCCTCTGCCGTGAACGAGATGGACTCCTCGAGATAGGGTGGGCTATGGCTGATCAGGCGCACCCGATCTGCGTGACGTCCGCCTGCAATCGGCAGCAGCGAGCCCATATCTCCATAGACGATATTCTTGTCGGCGACCTCAATATAGAGGTAAACATACTGTTCGAAGATTCCCGTTACGAAGCGTATCGGGCCATCAACGCCGGGAAGAGATCGTAACGACGCCTTTGTCAGCGGCCAGTCGTCGAAATAACCATCGACGTTCGGCGCGCTTTCCAGTTCATGACCGTAGAGCTGATCGCCGATGAGATGGCTCGCGCCGGCATGAACGGCAAATTCTTCGGGGTACTGCGCGAGCCGACCGGCGATCGCACGCGCCGTACCCGCAAGCAGTTGTTGCTGGTTCTGCCGCAACGCCGATTCGGTTTCGCGAATGAATTCACAGCCGGCCCACGGCAACATCAGGGTCAGCAGGCTGACGAGGAGTAGCTGCCGTTTGAGATTCATGGCCTTAGGTCGCTGTCAGGACGACAACCAGCGATAGCCCATGCCATAGACGGTCTCGATTGCGTCGAAGTCTGCATCGACAGCGACAAACTTGCGGCGAATACGCTTGATATGGGATGTAATCGTATTGTCGTCGAGAACGGCTTGCGCGGCATCCATGAGTTGCTGACGATTCTTGACGTGTCCCGGATATCGGGCCATGGCATGTACGAGCCAGAATTCGGTGAGTGTTAAGCCGATGGGCTGTCCCTGCCAGGCAATCATCATACGGTCCGTATCAATCTCAAGATCACCGCGCGTAATCCGGCTTTGCGCCGCCTGCGGTTTCGACATCGCATCCAGGCGTCGGAACAATGCCGCGATGCGTGCCATGAGGTGGGGCAAGCTTATGTCCTTGGTCAGGTAGTCGTCTGCGCCCAGGCGCAGGCCAGACACGGCGTCGAATTCGCTGTCGCGTGCCGTCAGAAAAATGATCGGCAGGTCCGGCGCGCGCGATCGCAACTCCCGGCACAGCTCAAAACCGCCTTCAACGTCGTCCTTGAGATTGACGTCGATTACGACGAGGTCCGGTAGCCGGGCTGCAAATGCCTCAAGTGCGGGCCCGCGCGCCTCGTAAGCATCGACGGCATAGCCCTCTCGTTTGAATGCTGCGACATAGTTTTCGCGAATGGCGACTTCGTCTTCTACGATTGCAATGCGTTTTGCCACAAAGGCCTCCTTTAGCAAGCACCACAATTTGCCACATTACGTCGGTGTAATGCCACGTCGCCGTCGGCAGAGTGGCGTATTCCCTTGTTTGAATACATTCGTCAAGCAAGGGAGAGATACGATGTACCGAGGTCAGCGCACATGGCACCCGCAAGTTAGCCACCGACAGGCCGGTAAAACAATCGCAGAATTACTGCAACGCCAGTCAACATGGGTCTGGCATGCGCTGCTGATTACAATCCTGGCCGTCAATCCCGACGGCGCATTCGCCCAGCAGCCGGCGGCCGATGAAATCACACCGGGCGCCATGCAGGGAGGCAGCCTGCTGCTGCGTATGCAGGGTGGCTACCACGTCTCGACGCTGCTGAATACCAAAGTCGACATGCAGATTAACGGCCTCGTTGCACGCGTATCGGTGCGCCAGGAATTTCGCAATGAGGGCACTGACTGGGCAGAAGGCGTTTACGTTTTTCCGCTGCCCGACAAAGCGGCAATCGACCGGCTGCGCCTGCATATCGGCGATCGATTCATCGAAGCTGAGATTCGCGAGAAAGCGCAGGCAAAAAAGGAATACGAACAGGCGAAGCGAGAAGGCAAGAAGGCCAGTCTCGTCGAGCAACAACGTCCCAATATGTTTACGACATCGGTCGCCAACATTGCGCCGGGCGAGCTTGTCGTCGTCGAAATCGAATATCTCGAAGATCTTCGCTACGACAACGGTTCATTCAGTATCCGCTTCCCGCTGACAATAACACCGCGCTACATTCCTGGAGCTGCATCGGAACTGCCTGATCGTGAGGGCAGCGGCTGGGCGGCAAACACCGACGTCGTCGAAGACGCATCACGCATCACTCCTCCTATGGTCGCAGGCACGCGCGGGCATCGGGTATCGATGAACATCAATGTGAATGCAGGCATGCCACTCGAAATTATCGCGAGTCGCTATCACCCGGTAAACATCTCGGAAACAAATGATCGCTACTCCATCTCGCTGGCGGGCGGCACGGTACCCATGGACCATGACTTCGAATTACTCTGGCGACCGGCACGCGGTGCTGCGCCGATGGCGATGGTATTCACCGAGACGATTAACGGTGAGCCCTATTACCTTCTTATGGTCATGCCGCCGTCAGCGGACACGGCAAGTGCGAACATCATGCCGCGTGAGATGATTTTCATCATCGACACGTCGGGTTCCATGCACGGCACGTCAATTGTGCAGGCAAAGAAGGCTTTGCGACGTGCGCTGCAAGGTCTTCGTCCGGGTGACCGATTCAATATCATTGCCTTTAGCTCGCGACCCAATCCGATGTCGCGCTCAAGTGTCGTCGCCAACCTGCAGAATCTCGCAACGGCGGAGTCATTCGTCGGCTCACTGCAAGCCAGCGGCGGTACCGAGATGCGTGCCGCACTCGAGCTGGCAATGTACTTGCCCCCCGAGGAGAGCCACCTGCGACAGATCATTTTCATCACCGACGGTGCCGTCGGCAACGAAAGTGAATTGTTCAAACTCATCGAGAACAAGCTTGGCAATGGCCGCTTGTTCACGGTCGGGATCGGTTCTGCACCGAACAGCTGGTTCATGCGCAAATCGGCCGAAGTCGGTCGAGGTACGTTTACGACGATTAGTGCGTTGCACGAAGTCGGCGAAAAAATGCATCGATTGTTCGCCAAAATCGAACAACCACAAGTGACGAACATCAGCGTCGCGTGGCCAGCTAATGTGATCGCCGAGACTTACCCGAGCGTCGTGCCGGACTTGTATCTCGGCGAGCCTGTCACGATCAAGGCGAGAATACGCGGCGAGCTGGGTGCGGATGCCCGCGTCGGCATAAGCGGTGATTCGGTCGGGGGTGCGTGGTTTCAGGAAATGGAACTTGGCAGCGAAGAACAAAGTTCCGGTATCGGCGCTCTGTGGGCCAGAGCACGCATCTCGCATCTTATGGATGACCAGCGCCGCGGAGCCAGCCCGGACGAGATTCGTGACGCGATCGTAGAGACTGCGCTCAAGCATCATCTCGTCAGCAAGCACACGAGTCTTGTGGCGATCGACAAAACACCCGTGCGCGCCGCGAACGATCCGATGCGCAAAGACCAGCTACCGAATCTTGTGGCGTATGGACAAAACACGAATGCGATTTTCGCTTTCCCGGCGACTGCGACGAATGCTACTCAAATGCAGCTGATCGGATTCGGCTGTTTCCTCAGCGCAATGATGTTAATGATGATTGGTCGCCGCCGGCGGAGGATGCATCATGCGATGGCGGTTTAAGAACGCGCGGAGCTGGATCATCGCCTGCCTTCTGTGTCTCGGTTTCTGGCAGCTTGGCCACGGCGCGTACATACCGGCCAAGGCCTGGGTGGCGCAGGGACTCATGTTGCATGCCTGGGACCGGGCGACGCGCGGTGAAGCCAGCCCTGCACCCTGGCCCTGGGCCGACACCTGGCCAATCGCCCGCCTGCGGGCCAGGGGCGGCAAAGTGGACCTGATCGTACTTGCGGGTGGCTCGGGTCGAACGCTGGCCTTCGGGCCCGGCCACCTGAGTGCGAGTGTCATGCCGGGCCAACGCGGTAACAGCGTCATCGCAGGTCATCGCGATACGCATTTCAATTTTCTCAAGGATCTTGCCATTGGCGAAAAGCTGCAGGTGGAGACCGCCGACGGCCGTGGTCATACCTACCGGGTTGTCGACCTGGATGTCGTGGACGCCCGCCGCGGGAGCCTGCTGCTCGATACCGACGAATCCGTTCTTAGTCTCGTGACCTGTTATCCGTTTGACGCAGTCGCCGCGGGTGGGCCCATGCGCTATGTCGTTACATTGAGCCTGTTGCGAGATTCGGCAGTCGGTTCTGCGGGCCGTGCTACGGTGCGCGCATGGATGCGCCAAAAGCGAGATTAACCGAGGGACCGGTAGGCCGGCACCTGATCGACATGACGGTGCCGGTTTTGTTTGGCATCTCGACGATGATGGCGCAAGGACTCATCGATACCTGGTTCCTGGGGCAGGTCGGCGATCGGGAGCTGGCCGCGTTCGGTTTCGGCTTTCCAGTCCTGATGATTGTTACGAGTGTTGCGATTGGACTCGCGGCAGGTACATCCTCTGTCGTTGCTCGCGCAATCGGCGCCGGCGATCATCGCCGCGCGAGGCGTCTGGCCACTGATAGTCTTTTTCTTGGTTTCCTGATCACTCTCGTCATTTGCGCGATTGGAATTTTGACCATTAATCCGATGTTTCGCCTGCTCGGTGCACCGGAAGACATGTTGCCCATGATCAGGTCGTTCATGACGATCTTGTATTCGGGCGTGCCATTTGTTGTGGTTGGCATGATCGGCATGGCCAGCATGCGTGCGACCGGTGACACGCGCTTGCCGAGCATGCTCATGGTTATGGCAGCGATACTCAATGTAGCGCTTGACCCAATCCTGATATTCGGCGTCGGGCCGATTCCGGCGATGGGCCTGGATGGCGCGGCGACCGCGGCCTTGATTGCGCGCGCGACGATCTTTGTTGGCACGATCTACCTGATGCGCTTTCGACTGGACATGCTGAGTTTCAACAAACCCGACCCGGTGGAATTACGAAAATCCTGGCGCGACATTTTGCACGTAGGCATTCCGGCGGCGGGTACGAACGCGATCGTGCCGCTGGGTGCTGTGCTGGTCACGGCAATGATTGCGCGCCTTGGCACAGATGCGGTTGCCGGGTTCGGTGTGGCGACGCGTATCGAAGCCATGATGCTGGTCATTTTCTACGCGATGTCGTCGATCATCGGTCCGTTCGTCGGGCAAAACTTTGCGGCTGGACGCGAGCGACGAATTCTCCGGGCGCTGTGGTTGTGCACGTTGTTCTGCCTTGCTGCCGGGATGGTCATTGCCGGCATTCTTGCACTGCTGTCGGATGTTTTGCCCCGGCTCTTCAGTGATTCCGAGGCTGTCATGGAAGTGACGAAATTATTTCTCTGGATCGTGCCGATCAGCTATGGCACCTACGGCATGGTCATGGTCATGAACGCGTCGTTTAACGGCCTCGGCAAGCCGATGCCCGCTGTCTGGATCAGTGTCGCGCGCATCCTTGTATTGTACGTGCCGCTCGCATTCATCGGACTTAAGTTCTATGGCGTGGTCGGCATCTTTGCGGCTTACGCGATCGCCAATATCGTGAGCGGGATCGGCGCATATGCATGGGCGCGCCACACAGCGCATAGTTTGTGTACGCCGGACTAGATGGACGGCAATAACGTTCGTCGATAGCCGATGTGCATGCCGATGCCGCGGCTTGCCATAAACAACAGGAAGGCAAGCCAAAGACCGTCGTTGCCATATCCCTGCAGCAAATACCACGCCGGAAAAAAGACCATAAAGGCCGAGAACAGCATGATGTTGCGCATCTCTCGCGAGCGCGTCGCGCCGATATACACACCGTCATAGAGGAATGACCAGACCGAGACGAGCGGCGACAAGATCATCCACGGCAAGTAGCGTATTGCCGCTTCGCGAATATCGGGAATATCGGTGAGCGCGGCGATTAGCAGCGGGCCGCCGAGCCAATACAGCAGCGTCATGCCGGCTGCGAATAGCAACGACCACTTCAGTGACAAGCGAACGGCAACCTGCAGTGATTCACGTTGTTTTTCGCCTATCGCCTTGCCGACCAGCGCTTCGGCCGCGTGCGCAATACCGTCCAGTGCGAACGCAGTCAGGTATTGAAGATTCATCAGAACGGCGTTCGCCGCGAGAATTACCTCTCCCATGCGCGCGCCTTGTGCGGTAATAAACGCGAGCGTAAATATCAGCGCCATTGTGCGAATAAACAAATTGCCGTTGACCGCAAAAAAAACCGCGTACTCGCGCCAGTTCACAAACTTACTGCGGACCCACTGACCGCCGTGCTGGCGCAGTGCACGCGCCGCAAAACAAAGGCCAAGTGCGAAACCGGAGTACTCCGCGATGACTGAGGCGAGCGCCACGCCATCGACTTTCATGCCGAGGACTAATACGAAGACCAGGTCCAGTACGATATTCGTAATATTGACGGTCAGAAAAATAAACAGTGGAATGCGTGCGTTTTGCAGGCCGATGAACCAGCCGATCAACACCATGTTTGCGAGTGTGGCGGGCGCACTCCAGATGCGTATCGAAAAATACTGCAGCGCGTGTCCTTCTACATTCATCGACGCGCCGACGAGGCTCACAGCCGTTTGGCTGATCGGCCACTGCAGGACGAGCATGACAAGCGCAATCGCGAACGCAACGACGATGGCCTGACCCAGTGCGACACGCAGTCCGTCGTCGTTGCGCGCACCGAAATACTGCGCCGTAAT
>Ga0209988_10000094_pt1 | contig 44981 bp, 46 predicted proteins | sample N075metaG_FD_183115 | JGI IMG/M metagenome (GOLD analysis project Ga0209988, IMG submission 183115) | Deep subsurface microbial communities from Kermadec Trench to uncover new lineages of life (NeLLi) - N075 metaG (SPAdes) (version 2) | ecosystem: Environmental > Aquatic > Marine > Ocean trench... | reverse complement strand
GGTCCCGGCCCTGGCAACGAACCCAACCCCAGTTGCGCCCCGATTGCTCACCGGCAATATGGCCTTTTTCGCACAGGACGACATCCACACCCTGCTTCGCGAGGAACCATGCAGTTGACACGCCGATAATGCCGCCGCCGATTATTACGACGTCCGCTTTTTGCGGACAGGACGCGGGAGGCACAAACGGCCGCTCCCAGGTGCTGGAAACCGTTGTTTCGTGGGGCTTCGAATTCATCGTGCCAGAGATTACAGCGGCAGGCTGCGGGATGCACTCGCAAATGCCGCGATTCCGGCTAACCGCGAATTGCGTCATACAGTCATAATTGCGTATTCTTCTATGCCATGACTAGACGGTTACCCTTTCATTTGCTGCTATGCCTGCTGCTCGGCGCCTGCGCATCCCCGGAAGTCCTCGAGCCCAGGGACGGGACAGTGCCTGCCGGTACGGACTTCTCCGGCAACTGGGTCATGCGTGAAGTTTCTCCGGCCGAGCGGCGTCGCATCAATGAGGCGATCCGCAAGACCGCCGGCGACGACGTGGCGGTATTCAAAGCACAACGAGCTGCGCAGAGCAGGAGTCGCGGCAGCGGATCAATGAAGGGCGGACAGGTTTACGTTTTCCTTGAGACCGGAACTGCGCTCAAGATCACGCAAACCCCGTATGCATTGTTCATCAGCTTTGACCGTTCAGTCGTTGAGGAATTTCGATTCGGTGAAAGCCGGATGATAAGCGTCGGCGAGATCACGGCGCAGCAGGTTGCCGGCTGGGAAGGCAAGCAACTGGTTGTCGAAACACTCGGCAGGAATGGTATGAAACTTACCGAGCGGTTTCATCTGACTGACGGTGGGAATACTTTGCAACGCAGAATAACCTTGCGCAGCAAGAAACTCGAAGAAGAGACGATCGTCCAGGTATTTGACAGAGCGGATTAAGAAAGATCAGCTAGCGAGACTCCTGCTGCGCGGTGGAATTTGCCATAGAATCGACGATCGGATGGTACTTCGTGAGGACTGCGCGAAGGCGAAGTTTGCCTTTCCGGTGCTGCTCAATGATGACCGGCAAGTATCCCAGTTCCTCGACACACCACAGCGTTGTTATACGCGATGAACCCATTCTTTGATGCTGAATCCCGACCGCATTAAATCTGCCGAACGGCACTTTGACCGCTTTGCTACCGATGTTGGTGATCGACAGCACTTTGAGTTCTTCGGCATCCTGAAGAAAATATTCCTTTTTTTCACCGCCATTTAAGAGATCGTACATAAGGCCGTATTGCAGCGAGACACGGTCGTGCACCTCGCCCTCAAGTGCCGCCTGAAATTCTTCACCGTCGATCAAACCGGTCACTTCGTTCGAGTGCCAGTCGAAATCCAGGTCGATCGTATCGTGGTCACTTGAGAGGCCGTCAGTAGAACGATACTGATGCGGCTGAATGCTTCCTTCACCCTCTGAAAACCACGATGTCTCCCGAATCGAACCAGCGACGAAGAGCCTGGACAGGCCAGTTGCCTTGATGACCGATTCCCCCACATAACCGGTTTCCGTGCGATGCAACAGTGTATTCAGTTTCCCGTTGACGATGCTGATCTCGATCTTGTATTCGGCTGAGTACGGCGTCAGCGCAGGCGCGGCGAAGGAAGCCAGGGCTGCAATCAACAGGCTGACAGCCAGCAGGAACCTGCTGGTCTTGCGTTGCACAAGATTGGACAGTTGGCTCATTCATTGGCCCCGGGTCGTGCCAGTGCTTCCTTTGACCGTTGCATCAGGGAATTGGTTGCATCCTCCATGCGGATCCGGAATTCCTCGATTGCATTGACTGGTGTATCCGATGGCACCGTTATCGGTTCACCGATCGCATAGACGATGCGGGCGAACGGCTTGGGAATCATGAAATTATCCCATCGATCGAGGTGCCAGGCACGGTCTGCGGCACAGGCCAGCGGCACCATCGGCGCACCGCCAATGCGCGCCATCAGCACTGCACCACCCTTGAATTCATACTTTGGCCCGTTTGGGCCGTCAGCCGTCGTGACGATCGAGATGCCGCGTTTCATCATTTGCTGCATGTCGCGCAATACCAGCGCGCCCGTGTGGTTCGCCGATCCACGTATAACCTCGGCGCCCCAGGACCTGGCGATCCGCGCGGGGACTTCTCCGTCAACCGAGGCCGAGATCAGGAAACACGCACGAAACCCGCGGCGAATCCACTGCCGCATCAAGCTGGAGCAAAGTACGTGGTGCTGGTGCCAGTAGCAGGGCGCGACTACCTGTTCCCTGTCGGCGAGGATTTTCTCCATCACTTCAGCGCCGATGACTTTCTCAACCCGGTAGGTCGAATTGATGATGAAAAACACGAGGCGTAACAGCGGCGTTCCGAAAAAGTAGTAAAGCCTGCGCCCACAGGACATTGAGCGTTGGGATGCCGTACTGCGCCGCGATTCAACGTCACTGAAATCCGGTCTGGTACTGCGAGCGGCCATTGAGGGTTCCCTGAACATGCTTTCGGCGAGGGAGTTTGCAGTATCGATCGAGTGCCGGTCAATGTAATATTGCGCCTGCCCAAAAGAACCCTGAACACCCATCGCCCATGAATTTGTCCATTTCCGAAATCCGGCGCCCCCCGGGGCCTGATAATCCGGTTGCGCCTGGCATCGACCCCGAGACCCTGACACTCCTGCAGAACCTCCAGGCGGACTACGGCAATGTGGTGCAAATGAAAACCAGTGGTCGAGACGCCATCTTTATCAATGACGCGGCAGAAGTCCGCAAGCTGCTGGTGCGCCATCATGGCAAGTATCGTAAAGGGCGCGGGTTCGAAAGGGTCAAATTGCTGCTCGGCAACGGCCTGATCGTCAGCGACGGTGCGACCTGGCGGCGCTCGCGTACGATGATCCAGCCCGCCTTCAGCCGGCAGAATGTGCACCGCCTGATCGGATTGATGGTGAGCTGCTGCGAAAACAGGGTGGCCGCCTGGGAAGCCATCGCGAAAGCCGAGGGGCAAATCAATATCACCCAGGAAATGAGCGACTTTGCGCTCGAACTGATCATGCGTGCCACATTTGGCCCGGACTACGAACGCAACATTATCAAAGACGGTGACAATCCCTTCTCTTTTCTCAGCCGGGATTCAACCCGCGATCTGCGCGTTGTGTTGAAAATTCGGGCATTGCGTCATCTCCTGCTGAGCATCATCGCAGAAAGAAGAAACTCGGATTCACCCGATATCTACGATTTCCTGTCAATCTATCTGTCGGCGACGGATAAGAACGGCAACAAATTCAGCGACGATGAATTGCTGGACGAGTTGATGACACTGATTGTCGCCGGCTACGAAACCTCTGCTGGAACCCTGAACTGGGCATGGTATTTGCTGGCCCGGAACGGTGATGCCGAACAAAAACTTCTCGATGAAGCCAGGGAGATAATTCCCGAGCCCGCGGATGTCGATGTCCGGACAATTACTGACATGGTATACGCGCAGCAATTTCTTGAGGAAACACTGAGGCTGTACCCGCCTGTCTGGTTATTTACCCGGCGTGCAGACCAGGACGATTCGCTGATTAACTTCGACCTGCTGGCAGGGACGGACATCTATCTGTCACCGTACATCCTGCACCGCACGGCCGACTACTGGCCAGACCCGGATACTTTTGATCCGCAACGATTCGGGCCCGGCAGCCCGCACAAGAAAGGCGATCGTCCGTACTTTCCGTTCTCCCTCGGACCAAGACGCTGTCTTGGTGAGTATTTTTCGTTTCTCGAGATGAAGATCCACCTCGGCTTGCTGGTGCAAAAATTTCATATGACACTGGCAACTCACGAACAGCCGGAACTGGAACTCGGAATCAACCTGCGCTCGCAAAAAGATATTTTTCTGCATCCGGAACTGCGCGGGAATCCCTGAATGATGCTTCATGACAGCCTCACGCACATCCTTCGAGATGCGCGCGATAAAGAACGGGAAATACGGTTTATCGATGGTGACAAGGACGAGTCGACACTTTCCTTTTCCGCACTCTGGGACAATGCCGTTGAGTTACTTGGTGCGTTACAGAATCGCGGCATGGCGCCCGGCGACGAACTCGTTATATTCACAAAGTCCAACCGAAAGTTTGTGGTCGCATTCTGGGCAGCGGTACTCGGTGGTATCGTTCCGGTGCCGGTCGCTGTCGGCATTAGTGACGAACATCGCCTGAAGCTGTTTCGCATTCTGACGCAATTGCAGCGCGCTACGCTATATACGGAACCCGGCCTCCATGAACGGCTGCTGGACTTTGCAAAATCCCAGGGTCGCGACGAAATCGTTCGCAAACTCGAACAACAGTCCATGCTGGAAGACGATGCCGGCGGTCGGCCAGGAGAAGTCTTTGACGTGAGCCCCGAAGAGACCGCCTTTATCCAGTATTCGTCCGGTTCGACCAGCGACCCGAAGGGCATTTGCCTCACGCACGACAACCTGACGACGAATATTCGCGCAATTATCGAGGGCACCGGATGGAGTTCCGGGGATCAGGCCTTAAGCTGGATGCCACTCACGCACGACATGGGGCTTATTGGCTTTCACCTGAGCGTGCTGGCGGCCGGAATGAATCATGCGGTCATGGATACCAGCGTATTTGTGCGCCGACCGCTGTTATGGATGAGCAAGGCCAGCGAACTTGAAGCGACGCAACTCTGTTCACCGAACTTTGGTTACAAGCACTTTCTCAAACTGTTCGAGCGAAAAGGACTGGACAACCTGGATCTGTCGCCGGTTCGTCTGCTACTGAACGGCGCTGAGCCAATTTCGTGGGATCTATGCGAGGAGTTTCTTAACGCACTGGCGCCGTTCGGACTGCGACGCACGGCAATGCTTCCTGTTTACGGTCTGGCGGAGGCGACCGTCGCCGTCACTATTTCCGCGCCTGACAAAGAATACGGTCGAATTATCGTCGACCGCCACAATTTGCGTATTGGCGCACCGTTCAAAGCGCTGGAAGCCGGGGCTGCGGATGCCGTAAGCTTCATCAAGGTCGGGCCCGCAGTTCGCGACTGTGCGATTCGTATCACTGATGATGAGGATGCTGTCCTCGAACACGGATTGATCGGCAACATTCAGGTCAGTGGCGCAAGTGTAACCAAAGGTCTCTACGACGATGACGCAGCCGCAGCAGAAATGTTCACGGACGACCGGTGGCTGCGTACCGGTGACTGCGGCGTCATCGTCGATGGCGAACTCGTTATCACCGGCCGCTCCAAAGACATCATTATCGTTAACGGCCAGAACTACTATCCACATGACATCGAAGAAATCGTTGCACAGGTTGACGGACTTGATCTTGGCAAAGTGGTTGTCTGCGGCGTCACCCCAACGAGCATCCAAACCGAGGAACTTTTGGTCTTTCTGTTGTACCGGCAGGATGTCGAATCATTCAAGGCACTGGCGAGTGCGGTTCGTGACATCGTGGGCGAGCACGCAGGTCTGGAGGTCGATCATGTGATCCCGGTAACGCGTATACCCAAGACCACCAGCGGCAAGGTGCAGCGCGTAAAGCTGGCTGGCGCGTATCTTGACGGCGAATTTAATGAGGAGCTTCGCGCCTTATCTGACGCATCAGATGCCGGGGATGATCTTGATGACGACCCGCTTGTGAGGGAGATCGAGTTGATTTGCCGCGAATTTTCGAAAGAACGGAAGATCGGCCCCGACGACAATCTGTTTGAAGTTGGCGTCAGTTCTCTTACACTCACGGAAATCGTGCTAGCCATAGATGAGCGTCATCCAGGCAAAGTAGATATCAGCGATCTCTTTGACTATCCCACAATTCGCGAACTGGCTGATTTCATTCGGCGCTGACCGCACATCCACTGCTGATTGACGCCACCCAACAAGGACAGCCTCCTGATGACATATTCGACGATCGCGGGAACCGGTGGTTATCTGCCCGAACGGGTCATGGAAAACAAGGAGTTCGAAAAGATCGTCGACACCACCGACGAATGGATACGGGAGCGCTCGGGAATCAAACGGCGACATATTGCCGCAGACGGTGAAACCACCTCCGACATGGCGGTCGCCGCTGCCCGTAAGGCGATGGAGGCAGCAGGCATCGACACCGGCGACATCGACCTGATCATCGTCTCCACGACCACGCCCGACAAGGTCTTTCCAAGCACTGCGTGCATTGTGCAGCGCCAGCTGAAGATCCGGAATATTCCGGCGTTTGACGTGCATGCGGCCTGTTCCGGGTTTATATACTCGCTGGATATCGCGGACCGGTTTATTCGTACCGGGGGCGCCGGCTGCGCACTGCTGATCGGCTCCGAAACCTATTCGCGTATTCTGGACTGGACTGACCGGTCCACCTGCGTGTTGTTCGGCGACGGCGCCGGCGCCGTCGTGCTGCGGGCAGCAGAAGCGCCTGGCATCATTTCCACCCACATCCATGCTGACGGCCAGTACGAGGATCTTTTACAGGTACCGGCGGGCATCTCGTCCGGGTATGACCAGGTTCAAAAGGGTCGCGCCTACATTCACATGAAAGGCCACGAGGTCTTCAGGAAGGCGGTCGCCGTCCTGGGAGAGATCGCTCGCGAGACGCTCGCTGCCAATCAAATCGACGAAGGCGATATCGACTGGCTTATTCCTCACCAGGCCAACCTGCGGATCATCGCGGCGACTGCGAAAAGGCTGGCCCTGCCGATGGAGCGCGTCGTTGTGACCGTTGACGAACACGCCAATACATCGAGCGCATCGATTCCACTGGCGCTGGATGTTGCTGTCAGGGACGGTCGCGTCAAACGGGGCGAGTTATTGCTGTTCGAGGCATTCGGCGCCGGATTCACCTGGGGCTCGGCACTCGTCAGGTATTAATTCCGAAGCGGGAAAATAGTTTTTTTGCATCCCGCCTGTTTTTTTCGAGTGAAAAAGCAAAAGGCTTGTGCTTAAGAGGCCCGCATTGCGGGCCTTTTCTGTCGGGTGACCAACACGCAATGTATGATAGCCAAACGTTAATCTACCTTGCATATATTACATAAAGTATTGAAATTTAAGGTTAGTAGCTGAAAAAGTGTGATCCCTGTCATGTTTTGGCAATCGTACCGTCTCTATACTGCGACAGTAAGGAATGTCGCCAGACAGCGACAAATTGGTACGGCAGAAACACGATGGACACAAAACACAGTACGGACACTCCCTTATCTCAGACGAACATTTCGCTGAGCCTGTCCCTGATTCAGAAGCAATGTGAAAAGCTGCTGCAGGAAGGGCAGGCGGAGCTGAGTCTCGAAGACCCGGAAGAGTTGGCCGCTTCGGGCAGGTATTCCTGCAACCCTTACGACCACAGGCAGTAAACCGCAGTCCCGGTTGTACCTGGCAGGGCGGCGTGCACCTTGCTCACGTCCGCTAGTCCCCAGATCCTTCATCATGCTCCGGACAGGGTGCTCACTTTGCATCCACGACTGGCCGGAAGTGTCTGACATATAATAAAACACCACGATATCGGGATATGAAACTATCCCGAGCGCTAGTTGACCAACAGTCATATGAAAATCTCAAGACGATTGAGCGTGTTTGCGCTGTTGCCCGCAATGTTCGGATTGCTGGCGGGCTGCGCAACAATGGTGCGCACGGAACTGGTTGAATACAATCGAGCTACGGAGTGCGTTGTCTTGTTGCATGGCCTGAATCGCAGCTGGCGAACCATGGCCAAGTTTGCCGAGTCTCTGCAGCAGGATGGCTTTTCAACGGCAAATGTGGATTATCCATCGTCAACGAGCACCATCGAGGAGATGGCACCGATGGTGATCAACGAGGGCCTGCAGAAGTGCAGGCAGACTGGCGCCACGACGATTCACTTTGTAACGCATTCGCTCGGTGGCATCTTGCTACGCTATGCACACGCTCAGGAGCCGATCCCGGATTTAGGCCGCGTCGTCATGCTTGGCCCGCCCAACCAGGGCAGCGAGGTCATTGACAAGATGAGGAACTGGCCGGGGATCGGAATAATTTCAGGCGTAGCCGGCCTGCAGCTTGGCACTGACGCGAACAGCATCCCGTCACAATTAGGCCCCGTAGAGTTCGAACTCGGCGTCATCGCGGGAACCGGCACCACCAACCCGTTCATGTCCGCCATGTTGCCGGACGAAGATGACGGCAAAGTGACGGTGGCACGCACACAGGTCGAGGGCATGGATGATTTCGAAATTGTCAGCAACTCTCACTTCGCAATGATGCAAAGTGATGACGTCATCGCGGATGCAACGCGATTCCTGCGCACCGGAAGCTTCCTGGATACGGCTGCCGTCAAATAGCGCCGCCCGCCATAAATGCAGAGGTGTCAATGAAAAGCAATCCGTTGCGGGCAGGGGCTTTCTCTGCCCTGGCTTTCATGCTGGCAGGTAACGCGATTGCCGTAGAGCCCAGCCCGGTACAGGCGACCGGTGTCATCAACCAGGAGTTCGGGGTCGATGCCTCTAACTGGGACATCGCGCCCTTCAACGCGTTCACCTTCACGCAGACGGAAAGAATCTTTCCGACACTGCTGATCTCGCCGGGTGAGCAGCCTTTTGCGCCGCTTTCGTACGCTGCGAATCAGCTCGATTTGGCGCTGCTCATGGTCACCGATCCTGCCACCGGCAAGTCCGTTTCGGCCGATACATTGCTCAGCGATCGCATCAGGAACAGCGGACTCATGCTGATCCATAAAGGACAGGTGATCCACGAATCGTACCGCAACGGACTGCGGAGAGATGTGCGCCATATTGGCATGTCGGCTTCCAAGTCGTTCATCGGCATGCTGACGCAGATCGCCATGCAAAAAGACCTCCTGGACGAAGACGACCTGGTTTCGAAATACGTGCCGGAAGTGAGAGGCAAAATGGCGTGGGCGGACGTGACGGTGCGGCACGTGCTGGATATGCGCGACGGCATGAAATTCGTCGAAGACTACGAGGACCCGAATTCCGATGTACGGCGCCAGGATCGCGCGATTGGCTGGCGCGCCCGGCAGGATGGGGACCCGAAAGGTCTGCGCGATTTTGTGCGGCAGAATCTCAATGAGAAATCCTATCCTGCGGGAAAAGTATTCAATTACGCGTCGATTCAGACCGACATACTCGGCATGGTCATTGAAGGCGCATCGGGCGAGTCTCTCGAAGATTTTTTTGAAGCGGAGTTCTGGTCGAGACTTGGCGCGGAATTTCCGGCGGGGATGGGAACGGACGGATTCGGCCAGCCGATTGTCCAGGGAACGATCAGTTTGACGCTCCCGGATCTTGCGCGCACTGCCATGCTGATACTCAACAAAGGACAAAACCACCGGGGCGAACAAATTGTCAGCCAGGATTTTTTCGAAGACCTGCTAACTCCGAATAAGGAATTATCCGATGCATTCGCGTATTACGATCCCGATGCATCCTTCGCGCACTACCGCAGCCAGTTCTGGGTCAACGACACATGGAACAAGCAATTCCTGATGAACGGCGTGCACGGCCAGATCGCCTTTTTCGATTATGAGCGCGATTTCGCGATGGTCGGCTTCGGCAGCTATCCGGTTGCAGTCAGCCCACTGCTAACCGCCAGTTTGTTCGCGTTGCTGGAGGCCGTCCTCACCGAGCTCGACGAAGCAGCGTCCTCAGACAACCGTCACTGATTTACCAGCAAATTTTGGTGACTCTCCAACCAGGAATTTGCAAGAAGGCCCGCTGCGGCAATTTCATCCACTGACATCCTTGCGGCGAGGTCGTCGCGCTTGGACGCGGCATCATAATCGCCGAGCTCGGACGCGATGTTGAACCACTTGTGTGCCTGCACCTTGTCCTGATCGGCCCCGAAGCCGCCAGAGTACATCTTGGCCACAGCGATCTGCGCCTGCGTGACACCCTGGTCGGCGGCCAGGCTGTACCATTTGAAGGCTTGCTCATCGCTTTGCGGCACGCCCCAGCCATTTGCATGCATTACGGCAAGATTGTACTGCGCTTCGGCATGGTTTTGGTCAGCGGCCAGCAGATACCACTTGTGGGCCTGGTCGTCGTCGAGTGGCACGCCGAATCCATTGGCATAGAGTAGTCCCATGCCGAATTGGCCATCGGCATGCCCCTCTTCGGCAAGCGGCTGCCATTCCATGATGGCTGCCTGGTAATCACCCGAACTGTAGGCCTGCTGGCCTTTCGCGAAGTCAGCTCCCGAACTGATTGGTGAAAGGATCAACAGCAGCACAGTGAGAATGCTCGTCAGGAGTATGTGCATAAGCCTTACCCTCCCTGCATTATTGTTGCAATAAGTTCGCTCAAATCTCCATGCGGGGATGTACCCAGTGCCCCATCTGTACCTCAGTTTAGTTGAATCCTGGATATTTAAGTAAACTATCCCCGAATAAAGGGGGAGAGTTTGGATCCACGCCAACAAATGTCGGACTCCGACATGAGCCTGCGGCAGGTCATCGTCGTCGCTGTCACCGTTGCTTTGTGCGCGCTTGACGGTTTCGATGTGCTGGCGATCAGCTTCGCCGCACCCGGCATATCGAGCGAGTGGGCCATAGACAGGGCCGCCCTCGGCGTTGTCCTGTCCATGGAACTCGTGGGCATGGCTGTCGGCAACGTCGTCATGGGCCGTTTTGCAGACGCCTGGGGCCGGCGGCCCATCATTCTTATTTGCGTGACGTTGATGACCATTGGCATGTGGATGGCGACGACTGCGACCAGCATAGTTGACCTGTCACTCTGGCGCATCGTGACCGGCATAGGGATTGGCGGAACACTGTCGGCAATCAACGCCGTCGCTGCCGAGTTTGCCAACGAAAAACGTCGCAGCTTGTGCGTTTCATTGATGGTCATCGGCTACCCGATTGGAGCGGTGATAGGCGGCACGATCGCGGCTGTGCTGTTGCGAGACAACGACTGGCGCTCGATTTTTGTATTTGGCGCAATGGCAACCGCAACGCTGATTCCTGTGGTCTATTTATTTGTTCCCGAGTCTGTCGCCTGGCTCTGTGAAAAACAGCCGGCCAACGCGTTGGCACGGATTAACATTATTCTTAAACGCATGGGGAAAGACTCGGTGACGAGCTTGCCACCGCCAGCCATAAGCAAACAACAATCCCGGACCTCCATTTTTTCTGCTGAACTGGCGCCAACGACGATTCTGGTAACGCTTGCTTACGCGCTACACATCACAACGTTTTACTACATCCTGAAATGGGTGCCGAAGATCGTCGTCGATATGGGATTTGAAGCATCGTCTGCCGCAGGCGTGCTGGTATGGGCCAACCTCGGCGGCGCCAGCGGCGGCGCCTTGTTCGGCCTGCTGACGCAAAGATTTCACTTGTTTAAATTGACCATAGGCGCGCTGCTTCTTGGCACAGCGATGGTGATCCTGTTCGGCACCGGTTTTGACAACCTGTACCAGCTCTCACTGGTCAGCGCTGCGGTCGGATTCTTTACCAACTCGGGTGTCGTCGGACTCTATGCAATTCTTGCGCAGGTCTATTCCGCGAGCACCCGTGCAACCGGCAGCGGTTTCGCAATTGGCACGGGCCGGGGCGGGGCGGTATTTGCGCCGATTCTCGCGGGCTTCCTGTTTGCCGCAGGACAAGGCCTGCAGACCGTCTCCATCATCATGGCGCTCGGTTCAACGCTCGCAGCAGTCGCATTGTGGTTGTTGATGCGGTCTTCGGGTCGAACTTCTACCACTTAAGGGAGAATATGCCGCTGTCGGTATTCATGGGCAGGTGATCTATATCAATCGAGAAGACAATATCGTTGTGGCGTTGTTCTCGAGTCAGCCTGTCGCTTCAGCGGCTGGAAATGCGTCTTTTTGGTCTAAAATTCTGGCAATCCAGGAGATCGCACTGAAATTGAGGTGACTGCATTGTTAGTGTTGGTTCGATTCGATCTTCAGGCAGTGTAAACAAGGTTTAATTGTGGGCTGCAAGCGGCTACCCTTGATGACAATAACAGACCACCAGAACACCGCCACTTGTCCTTATTCAGCCAACTCAAGCGTCGTAACGTCTTCCGCGTAGGTGCCGCCTACATAGTAATGGCATGGCTGGTGCTGCAGGTGACCGACGTCATAGTGGGCAACATTGCTGCCCCGGCCTGGGTATTCCATGTTCTGCTGCTGTTTCTCGCGGTCGGGTTTCCATTCGCAATATTTCTTGCCTGGGCCTATGAACTGACCCCGGAAGGCCTGAAGCGCGAACACGAAGTGGATCGTTCCCGGTCCGTAACGCCGCAGACCGGCAAGAAACTCGACCACTTGATCATCGGCGTATTGATCGTTGCACTGGCTTATTTCGCCTATGACAAATTTGTTCTTACGGGTGCGGGTGAGGCCGGCCTGGTCGAGGCGACGAGGCACACGGTGACGGGAGGCGAACCTGACAAATCCATCGCCGTTCTGCCCTTTGTCAACATGTCCAGCGACCCGGAGCAGGAATACTTCTCGGACGGCATCTCCGAAGAACTGCTCAATGTCCTGGCTCAGTTCCCGGGCCTGCGCGTGGCCGCGCGCACATCTGCTTTCCAGTTCAAAGGCCGGAATCAGGACATAGCCGATATCGCAAAGCAATTGCACGTAAATTATGTACTCGAAGGTTCCGTGCGCAAGTCGGGAAACCGGTTGCGAATCACTGCGCAGTTGATCGATGCGGGCTCCGGCTTTCATTTATGGTCGGCATCGTGGGACCGGGAACTGGATGACATATTTGTCATCCAGGATGAGATTTCGGCGGCGATCGGCGATGCGCTAAAGATCGAACTGCAACTGGGAGCCGGGAACAGCCCCGGTGCATTGCCCTCCATTCCCGCGGCCACGACTGCCCAGGCCTATGAGTACTATCTCAAAGGACGGCAACTCATTAACGGTCGCAGCAGCGATGGCCTGCAGGAAGCCGTGAAAGCACTCGAACTGGCGCTGGCAATCGATGAGCGTTACGCGCCGGCTCACGCACAACTTGCTATCGCAATAATGCTGCAGAAGAGCGGTGGCGGCAGTTACGGCAACCTCAGCATGCAGGAAGTATTGGCACGCGCCGTGCCGCACCTCGACCGCGCATTCGCCCTCAATCCAGACCTGGCCGAAGCATTTGGTGCAAGAACCTTGATCGCCACCTTGAGTAGTGACTATGCAACAGCACTGAAAAACAGCGAAAAGGCGCTGCTGCTCAATCCCAGTTACGTCGATGTCATCAACTGGCGCTACCTGGCGTTCATGAACTCGGGGCAATGGGCAGAGGCCATGGAAACCATGGATCACATGATGGCCGTCGACCCCCTGTCGATTATCGGGCGCATCAACTATGCCTTCGCACTCGCCAGGACATCCCGCATAGAGCAAGCGCGGCAAACAGCAGACGAACTCGCGCAGCAAACAAGCCGCGGCAGTTTTATGGTGCATGGCATGATAGCGGGGGACTTCCTCGGAGAGGTAACCGACAGCAACCGCTGGTATCTGCGAAACCTTGCGCTTGACCCGGGCAATGTATTCATCCGGCATCGACTGGCCATCAATTTCACCGCCATTGGGGAGTTTGATGAAGCCAGGCACCTTGCTCCGGAGTCTCGCTGGTGGACAAACGCCATCCAGCAACGCTGGGGCGTGGCTATCGAACAGACTCGGCAGCGGCTGGTTGACAATGTCGGGGACAACCAAGTCAGGATGCACCTGGCCAATGTATTGCATATGTCCGGTGACCTGGCTGCCGCCCAGTTGATTTACGAGGAACTGCTGGTAAGCACGGGCGGCTATGCACTGCTCGAGGCCGCAAACACATCCGTCATGCCCACCGCGAGAATGGCCTATGGCCGGCTGGCAGCCGGCGACACGACCGGTGCCGGGGAGATCCTCGCGATGGTTAAGAAGGACATACGTTTGCGGAAGCAGGCAGGCATTCGCGACTCCTACATGCTGCGTGCTGCTGCAATGGTCGCGGCTATCGAGGGTGATCACGAACAAGTGCTGGCCAATCTCGACGCTGCGATAGACGCCGGCTTGCGCGACCATTTCATGTTCCGCGAACCGGCCATGCAACCCTACCTGGAGGACCCGGAATTCCAGGCAATTGTCGCGCGGCTGGATGCGATTCTGCAGGAGGAACATCGCAAGACACTGCAACTGATATGTTTCAACAATCCCGCATCCGAAGTCTGGCGACCACTGCCAGCAAGTTGTGAAGGTGTGGAGGAGGCCGGTTGAGGCTGTTCGCTCAGATGAGGCGAGCATCGCCAATACCTTGATGGACTAAAGCGGCTTCAAATACCAAAACGCGGTCACGGCGAGATTCAGAAGACAAGATGCCCCGCAACCGAACACCTGTATGGTCACTTATGCCGATGCACCAGTGGCCGGCCGGCGATCACGGCTTTTACCTCGGGTTGCTGAATGCCTGCATTCCGGTGTCTTATGCGTATAATGTATATTATGTTAAATCACGGATAAATGTGCCCGGGCCGCGTTATCAGGGTCATCCCCTCTTCAGGCAAGCCAGCCAGATACGCCGCCGGTTAGCAATCCGTCAATCAGAGCATCAAGCAATGCTCATGAGAATCCCCTTTATTATTTGCTAGTGTTGGACAGCGTCGGTCACCCATTTCAGCACCAGCACAGGTATGCTCCAGAGCATGTTGATTCGATTGCTGCCATTGATTACCGGGATCGCGCCGATGCTCGCGATTCATGCGAGCTACCTGATCGGAATCCGCGCCGGCATCCTGCCGGCCTGCATTCCCTATGTCGAGGGCTGCCTGTCCATCAGTGCGACCGGCAGGTATCCGCCGGCGAGTTTCCTGTTCAAGTCGGTCATGATGCCCGAGGCCATATTGATGGCGGCCTACTGGCTGTTCAGTGTCGCCTGGTTGCGTTCCCTGGAACGATCTGCAGGTCGCAGCGGCGTGGGTGGCACGACGATTGCGGTATTCGGTGTCGCCGGCGCCCTTTCTCTTATTATTTACGTGACCTTCCTCGGCTCGGAGGGACCCGTTTACGATTTTATGCGGCGTTTCGGTGTGTACCTGTATTTCCTGTTCACCGTCATCGCACAGTTGATCCTGGCCGGCAAGGTTTTGTCAGTTTCCTCGAGTCTGCGCATTCCAGGCGTCGTTCGCATCACGAAATACCAGCTGGGCGTGGCACTCGTTCCTTTCGCGCTCGGCATACTGAACATGGTGTTGAAATCACTGCTCGATGACGCCGTTGCGCTCGAAAGAATCATTGAATGGATATTCGCCCTGCTGATGCACACCTATTTCCTGCTGAGTTATTTCTCATGGCGTGCCACAGGATTTGATGCGTCATTTTCTGTCGACAAATCCCGCGTTAACAGGATTTAGGCTGCGGCCCTGACGATCTCCGGGGGAACCTACTCGTCTTCAGCGTCTGGTGTGGTGTTGTAATCGAGGACCCCAGTTGCGATCATGTCAGTGGATGCCTGAGCGACGGACAACTCGGTCTCTACGTCACGCAGCCTGACTTCCGACTTGATGTTCTCGGTGGCCCGATCAGTAAGCTCCAGGCGTAATTCACGCGTCTTTAGAACAGACTCCTTGAGGTCGGATCGAAGCTGCGCGATATGATCGATCTGCTCGCTGATGAGCTTGTCGCGCGCGACTACGGTTTCCTCTTCTTCCTTCAGGGTTTTGGACTGCTCCTCCAGTTCCGCTTTTGCCTTGTCGGCGTCGGTTCGCGCGATGCGCAATTCGGCCACCATCGAGCGGATTCGGTCGTCACGCGGGTCGCGATTCCTGGCACTGAACTTGTTGCCGAAATAAGCACCGATTTTGCCCACGAGCCAGCCCAGCAGAAAAGCGCCTGCTGCTACGTAGATCAATGTTTCGGGTGCGTCCATGAACATTGCCGAATCCTTTGCACGCTGGCAACCTCATAGATTATGCACTAATGCCTGTCAGAGAAGGACGGAGGTCTCAAATCAGCTCCGGAGCGCCATCCTGGCAAGGTCCGGAAAATCAGTGAACAGGCCATCGATTGCCAGTTCGTCGACGAACCATTGAATCATTTCTTGCAGGGAATCGAATCCAGGCGCCAGCTGGTCCGCCCGGAAGGTGTAGGGATGAACCGTCAGCCCGGCATCATGTGCGGCTGAGACAAAGCCCGTGGACACCGGCCTGCCATCTATTTCCGCCGTTTTGACCAGGTGGCCGATCCACGGTCCGACACCGTCAGCGGTAGCTGCAACGTCCCTGAGGCCGGCTGGCGTCTTCAATTGATCGTAATCCGTGTCAGATTCACCCCAGTCATTCTCACCCAGCAGCTGCACGATCTTGAGTTCACAGCCCAGGTCGTGCCGGATGCGGCGCACTTCGCGCGCGTCAAAACACTGCACATAAGCGAGATCATCGCGTGTGCGATAACCGGAATCATCCAGAAGCTGGAGCAACAGCGGACTGACATCGACACCCTCGGCCTGGTGCCAGGCGGGCCGTTTGATCTCGACATAGATGCCGACCGACCTGCCGGTTGATTTATTCAGCCCCTGAACCAGTTTGATCTCTTCTCTCATTGTCGGGATTCGAAAGGCGCCGCCCTGCCCTGTCGGGAATCGTTTTGGGAAAACCGGGCTTATGCCGTCGTCGCCACGCCGTTCCCAGACGCGCAGGGCCTTAAGTTCCCGGAGATCAAAATCGCGCACGTAATAACGCCCGTCGTCGCGCTTGCGGTGCGGATACTTCTCAGCGACGTTAGTGACCCGATCAAGATAAATGTCATGCAATACCACGAGTTGATCATCACGGGTCGCGATAACATCCTGCTCGAGGTAGTCCGCGCCCATGCCATAAGCGAGCACCTTGGCCTCCAGGGTATGCTCCGGCAGATAGCCCGAGGCGCCGCGATGGGCGATGATCAATACGTCGTTATCTGCCATTTTCACTAGGGAAAATCGACCACGTCCCAACGTGACGTTTCTTCGAGCCGCGCCTGGCGCTTAAGCGCGTCGACTATTTCGCGCTCGTTCCATTCGACATTTTCTTTCACACGTTCGACGAGGTCAGGCGAGGTTTGCAGCACGCCTCCAAACGGCCGTATGACGATCAGCGGTTTTTCGTTGGCCTCGGCAACGTCCATCTGGTATGAGACCAAATCGCCCTCCTCCGCATAGAGAGAAGCCAGAACGATGACCGCTTCGCATTCCTTGATCTGCAAAATAAGCTCATCCTTGATGGCTTCCATACCACCACTTTCGGGCACGTTTTCCGGCTTGCTGGTATTGAGGTAGAAAAAGGTTTCCACGCTCTCGAGAAACTCGAATACACGAAGGTAGTCGTCTGTCTCCCTGAAATTGTGGGTTACAAAAACGCGAATCGGATTATCTTCAGGCATCGCCTGCTCCGTTAGCCTCGTTGAGCCTTAGTGTAGCGAATTGACGGATTACATGGCCAGCGGGATCTTGCCTGGCTGCCCTTTGTTCGCGAAGCAAAGCCATGTATCGTAGCCCCGCCAATGAGACTCCTCCTGTACAACATTCGCTATGGCGTCGGTGCCGGCGCATCGATGCATATGCCGCTGCCCGGTGCCGGATATATTCTCGGCAATCAAAACGTGCTGCCCGATATCGTCAGTTTCATCAAATCGGTAGATCCCGACATCGTCGGCCTGATCGAGGTGGATACCGGCTCGATTCGCAGCCGTCGAATCAACCAGGCCGAGAGCATCGCCAATGAGCTCGGTATGAATTCCTCGTACGAAACCAAGTACGGCGCAAAATCGCTCAACCAGCTTCTGCCGATCATCAGAAAGCAGGGCAATGCGTTCCTGGCCGCGCCACGCGTGCACGGCGAGACCTTTCATTATTTCGACACCGGCATCAAGCGTCTGATCATCGAGCTCGAGATGGAGGATTTTGCAGTCTTCCTGGTGCACCTGTCATTGAAATATCGTCACCGACACCTGCAGCTTCGCATGCTTTTTGACCTGATCGAGGAAACCACAAAACCGGTGATTGTCACTGGTGACTTCAATACATTCTGGGGCGAAAACGAAATCTACCTGTTCATGCGAGCTGCCGGTCTGCGCAGCGCGAATACGAAAAGCCTGCCTACGTATCCGAGTCGTGCAGCACGCAAAGAACTCGACTTTGTCCTGTACCAGGACGGCATACAGGTGACGAATTTCGAAATTCCCGAAGTCCGGCACTCGGATCACCTGCCCCTTGTTTGTGACTTCGAGGTTAAATAAAAAAGAAACCCGGTGAGCAGCACCACAACAAAAGGCCTGCAACACTGGCGCCAGGAGACGGACAGCGACGGCATCGTCTGGTGGTGCATCGACAAAGCGGGCGCAGGCCCGAATGTACTTTCAGGAGAGGTGCTTCAGGAGCTGGTCAGTATGCTCGAGCCGCTGGAGCCTGATCCGCCGCGCGGCCTGGTTCTCTATTCAGGCAAGCGAAACGGCTTTGTCATGGGCGCGGATATCAATGAGTTTACAAGCATAGATTCTGCGGACCAGGCTTATGAACTGATTCGTCTCGGTCAGCAGATCTTCGCCCGGCTGGAAGCATTGCGGTGTCCCACAGTTGCTGTCATTAATGGATTTGCGCTTGGCGGCGGTCTTGAACTTGCGCTGGCCTGTGACTACCGGCTTGCGTTACACAACAGGAAACCGATCATCGGACTACCGGAAGTACAGCTTGGCTTGCATCCCGGTTTCGGTGGCACTGTCCGTGCGGTGCAAATAGCCGGTGTACGCGCCGCGATGCAACTGATGTTGACCGGCAAGCCAATCACGGTTGAAAAAGCATTACGACAAAATCTGCTTGATCGCATTGCTGCGCCCGACAACTGGAAACAAGCTGCCCGTGAGATGATTGCGGCGAGAAATCGAAAGGCCAGAGCGCCGTTCGCCGAACGGCTGCTGAATCTTTTTTTCCTGCGACCGTTCATTGTCCGACTCCTGCAGAAGCAAGTCGCTGCGCGGGCAAGGAAGGAACACTACCCTGCTCCATACGCGATTATTGATCTCTGGGCGCAACACGGCGCCTCCACACGCACTGGCTACGATGCGGAGGCACGATCTTTTGCCAACCTGATGGTCGGCAGCACTTCGCGCAACCTGGTCCGTGTATTTTTTCTGCAGAACCGCCTGAAATCGCAGGGCAGCAAGCCACACAAGAGGATCGAACACGTGCATGTTGTCGGCGCCGGTGTCATGGGTGGTGATATCGCGGCCTGGTGCGCGTTGCGTGGCCTGAACGTTACCTTGCAGGATCGTAGCGCCGAATACATCGACCCGGCTCTCAGGCGGGCGGCCAGACTGTTTAATAAAAAAATTCCCGATGCCAATGAGCGGGCCGCCGCGACGGATCGCATACGGGCGGATGTCGAGGGTGACGGGGCAGCAGACGCCGATCTGATCATCGAGGCTATCTTTGAGGATCTCGAGGCCAAGCAGTCACTTTACCAGGCGCTGCAATCGTCCATGAAAGCGGGCGCGATTCTCGCCACGAATACCTCGAGCATCCGCCTTGAAGACCTGCGCACCGTCTTGCGTGCGCCTGATCGCTTCATTGGCCTGCACTTTTTCAATCCGGTCGCAGCCTTGCCGCTGGTCGAAGTCATTCGTTGTGACGACACGGTACAGGAGGTACTGGACTTAGGCCTTGCGTTCGTCAAAGGCATCGGCAAGTTTCCGCTGGTGTGTGCAAGCTCACCGGGATTCGTCGTTAACCGGCTTCTGGCACCCTACATGGCCGAAGCCATGCAGCTGGCAGAGTCCGGTGTACCACTCACGGCCATCGACAAGGCGGCGGTAGACTTCGGTATGCCGATGGGACCGGTCGAACTCCTGGACAGTGTCGGCATTGACGTTGCATTGCACGTAGCGCAGGTGCTCGGTGCGGCCTTCAACCGCCCGGTGCCAGCCAGGCTCGCCGGGATGGTGGAGAAGCAACAATTGGGTCGCAAGTCCGGCAGGGGCTTCTATGAATGGCAGGACGGCAAACCCGTTAAGCCACAGGAAGATGATCCGGACCTGCCGGCAGATATCGGTGACCGCCTGATATTGCCAATGCTCAACGAGGCGGTTGCCTGCCTGCACGAAGGCATCGTGAGCGATGCCGACCTGCTCGATGCGGGGGTCATATTCGGCACCGGTTTCGCACCGTTCAGGGGCGGCCCATTGCATTACGCAAGGCACCGCGGCGTCAGCGAAATAATGCAGACCATGGAGCGCCTGGCGGCAGAGCTCGGCGATCGCTTCCGGCCCCATGAAGGATGGGCGGCATTGCAGGACCTTGCCGAATCGTGACTTCCCTCCGGTCAGCATGTTGGTAAACTGTGCACCGCTTCTCGCTGGGCGAGCAATACTGTATCGGAAGCCAACAAATTGAAGGTAGAATAAGGGCTTAGGGAGACTCGCAGACCTCGATCGGAACCTGCGACAAGAACGAAAATCGAGAGCATTGAAGGATGAGAAATGACGGGTGAGCAGCTGGATACAGAACTGCTCAGGACCTTTTCCCCACTGGATGGACTGAAGCGGGAAAACCTGGCTGCCCTTGCGAGGAAGGTGCAGATCCGTGAGCTGTCGCCTCAGCAATTCCTGTTCAGGGAAGGCGACACGGAAAAACGCACCATGTACGTCGTGTCCGGTTCTCTCGAACTTATCTCCGATGGCAAGGTCGGGGAAATCATAAAGGGTGGCACCGCCGCCGCCCGTAATCCCGTCGCCGCAGTTTTCCCACGCCGTGTTTCTGCGCGCGCCCGCGACCGTGTTCAATACATTTCCATTGACAGTGATCTGCTCGATGTAATGCTGACATGGGACCAGACCGGCTCCTACGAGGTCTCCGAATTGAACGACAAAGGCGGAGGGGATGGTGGCGACGACTGGATGACGATGCTTTTGCAGACAAAAGCGTTCCACAAGATTCCGCCTGCCAACATCCAGGCGATTTTCATGCGTATGCAGCAGATAAATTACAAGACCGGCGATATCGTGTTGAAACAAGGCGCTGAGGGCGACTACTTCTACGTGCTGACCCGAGGCAGGTGTCTTGTTACGCGGGAAACACCACTGAACAAGGATGGCATCAAGCTCGCAGAACTGGGCGTCGGCGATACGTTTGGCGAAGAAGCACTGATCTCTGATGCGAAACGAAACGCGACCGTAACGATGACCACCGACGGCGCAGTCATGCGACTCGGCAAGGATGACTTCAGGAACCTCCTGAATGAGCCAATGCTCGACTGGGTTTCAGTGAGCGAGGCGGAAGAAATCGTCAACAAAGGCGGATTGTGGCTGGATGTGCGTCTGCCCAGTGAGTTTGAAAATAGTCACAAGGAAGGCGCAATCAATATTCCCTTGTATTTCATGCGCCTGAAGATCAACGCGCTCGATCAGGACAAGGAATATGTGTTGTGTTGCGATACCGGGCGGCGGAGTTCAGCAGGCGCTTATATCCTGAGCGAACGCGGTTACCAGGCCTACGTCCTTAAGGGCGGGATTAACGCAACCTGATTACATCGTATGCGTGGGTTTATCCCCACCCAATTCGCCTGCCGGTATTCTAGAACGTGCCTGGTGGGTGCGAATTGATCTTTAGTGCGGTTTCGAATAAGTATGACGAGCAAATTACATGGTGTGCGTGGGTTTATCCCCACCTAAAGCACCCGCCAGATAATTCTCGATCTTCTTCTGCGTATTGCCCTGGTCCTGGTCGCTGAACTGGACGCCGATGCCGGCTGTTCGTTTACCCTGCGCACCCTTCGGCGTCATCCAGATCACGGTGCCGGCAACCGGAATCTTTTCGTCCTCGCCCATCAGGTTCAGCAGCATGAATACTTCATCCCCCAGCCGGTATGAGCTGTTGGTCGGGATAAACAAGCCGCCGTTGATCACAAAGGGCATATACGCCAGGTACAGCGCACTTTTGTCTTTGATTGTTAGTGTCAGAAGTCCAGGTTTTGCCATTCGTATTACACTTTTCCCACTACATCTCCCGATGCGGCAAACCGCCGGCCCAATCAATCAGCAAGCTCTCGAGGGTAAGCTGGACATTGAATGAGCCCGCCGGCTGATCACGTAGTTTATTAATGATATCTAGATAGCAGAAGAGATTTCGCCTGTCTATGCGTTGCAACACAGAATCACTGACACCCCCGCCCGGCATTGCTGCACGCCCACCAAAAATGCGCAATATGCAGAGCTGCACCTGCCTGCACAGCCAGTTCAGAACGAATTCGGGCTCGTGTTTGGCCCAGCGTCCCGCAACCTCCAGAGGAGAAGCGTTGCACTCAGGCAGGGCGGCAAAATCCCTTGCCATCGTCTCCGTATCCTCCATCCGCGCCAGCGACTCTACCGCCGCCAGGGGCGCGTTACCGGCCGCCCGCAATGCCGCCGGCCAGCCGCTGGACACTTGCAGGCGATCCAGCCAGCTGAGACTTAAAGCCTCCGGGGGAAGTGCCACGCTGACCCGCTGACAGCGGCTTAAAATGGTTGCCGGCAAGCGCCCAAGCCGGTCGGCTACAAGAATCAGTAATGCATCACCCGGCGGCTCCTCGAGCGTCTTCAGAAGACTGTTTGCTGCAGCTGCCGTCATGGCATTCGCCGGATCAATGACCGCAACCTTTGCGCCACCCGCATAGCTCGTCAGGCTCAAGGCGGCAACCAGTTCGCGTATCTGCTCGATGCCAACCGCATGTTTGTCCTCGGGTGGCGAAAGCCATCGAAGATCTGCGTGTTCCGGGATGGTCAACGGGTATTGCGGCTCGGACCGCAGTTCACTCATGCCGAGCCGGCACCGGGCGAGCCAGGCCGCCGCACAGCGTTTACCGGTACCCTCTGCCCCAAGCAGCATGAGCGCGTGCGGCACGCGACCCTGCGCCACGCTTGCGCGCCAACCTTCCGTGAGTTGATTTAGCCATGGCATTTCCATAACTTTTATAAGCTTATAAAACTCTCTTAATCTATACTATTACCAAGAAGCCGGTTGATTTCAAGCTTGATCGCGGCCTGAACCTGCTCAAGTTCCCGGCTCGCGTCAATCACCGCAAAACGCTCCGGTTCCGCGGCCGCCAGCCCCAGGTAGCCATCCCGCACCCGCTGATAGAAACCGGCGTCTTGTGAATCCAGGCGGTCAGCCTCACCGCGTTTCTCCGCTCTTGCCATGCCGAGTTCCACCGGTGCGTCGAGCAGCAGGGTCAGGTCCGGCTGCAGGTCTTCCTGCACCCAGTCTGCCATCAGATTGATGCGTTCAAGGCCCAAACCACGCCCGTGTCCCTGGTAGGCGCGACTGGCATCGGTGAACCGATCGCAAACAACCCACTGCCCGGCAACAAGTGCCGGCCGTATTGTATTGCTGATGTGCAGCGATCGCGAGGCGAAAAACAACAGTAACTCGGCAATATCCGGCAACGGCTCCGCGCCATGCTCAAGCAGCATTTGACGAATGCGCTCAGCCATCGGCGTGCCACCGGGCTCCCTGGTCCGCAGTACGGTAAAGCCCTTTTTTTCGATGATGGAGGACAGAAAATCGATATTGGTCGACTTGCCAACGCCCTCGATGCCCTCCACTGTGACGAATTTGCCGCGCATCCTCACTGGCCTCTCGCATTATCGCGTGACGCTCGCTGACGCCGGAGGTATTCCCGCACGGCAATATCATGTTCGGCCTTGGTATCGGAGAACTTGTGACTGCCATCGCCCAGGCCGCTTGCCACGAAATACAGCGCCGAGCCTGCGGCCGGCTGCAGCGCCGCATTGATTGCCGCCCTTCCTGGCAAGGCGATCGGAGTCGGCGGCAAACCACCTCGCGTGTAGGTGTTATAGGGGGTGTCGGTCCGCAAATCCCGGCGCGTCAAATTACCGTTGAAGTCGACACCAATGCCGTAAATCACCGTTGGATCGGTTTGCAGGCGCATGCGCTGCTGGAGCCGGCGTGTAAAAACACCGGCAATTCTCGGCCTTTCGGCGGCCAGCGCAGTTTCTTTTTCAACGATCGATGCAAGGATCAGTGCCTCGTAAGGGCTCGTAATTGGCAGATTTTGGTCCCGCTCCTGCCATTCCGCGGCCAGCGTCTCCTGCATCAACGTGAACGCCTGCCTGAGGATATCAACGCCGGTGGTGCCCTTTGGATAGCGATAGGTTTCCGGCAAAAACAGCCCTTCGGGATGTTGCGCCGCGGCGGCAAACGAATTGAGTATGGCCGGCCAGTCCTCATAGTCGATGCTGACGTCCACCGTATCATTCTCAATCAGCGCCGTGATCAGATGGCGAAAGGTCCACCCCTCGACAATAGTGAACGAATAGAGCGCTACATCACCATCCACGAACATTTGCAGCAATTGCCGCGGCGTGGTGCCGGCGTCGATCAGGTATTCACCGGCGTGTACCGCTGCTGCCTGGTCGGTCAGCCGCGCGTACCAGCGAAACCAGCCGGGATGCTCAATGTAGCCATGTCCCGCCAGGTCCCGGCTGATCGAGGCAAATGCACTGCCGGCGGGGATCTCGAAGACCACCGAGTCATCCGGTATCGCCAGCGCGGAATTCAGGAACTGACTGACCTGCAGTCCCAGCACGGCAGCGCCAAGCGCTACTGCAGCGAGAACGCTGATAACAGCCAGGATGAGACGATTCACGGGCGGTTCAACGCTCTTTACCCCCGGAATCAGTCGACTGCCCGAAAGATCAGGCTGGCGTTGGTGCCGCCAAATCCGAATGAATTCGAGATGACTGTTTTGACATCCGCTTCACGCGCCGTGTGCGGGATGTAATCCAGATCGCACTCCGGGTCCGGATGGTCAAGATTAATCGTCGGCGGCATCACCTGATCGCGAATTGCCAGGATTGAGAATATTGCCTCAACTGCACCGGCAGCACCGAGTAAATGCCCGGTACAGGATTTCGTGGAACTGATCGCCAGGCTGTGTGCGGAATCGCCAAACGCCCTTTTGATCGCAATCGTTTCGCCGATGTCACCAACCGGCGTACTGGTGCCATGAGCATTCAAATAGTCGATGTCCGCCGGGTTGAGCTTCGCGTCATTCATTGCCGCAACCATACACTGGCGTGCGCCCTCGCCATCCGCAGCCGGCGAGGTGATGTGGTAAGCGTCGCTACTCATACCAAAGCCGATCATTTCTGCGTAAATCCGCGCATTGCGTGCTTTGGCGTGCTCAAGTTCTTCGAGCACGACGCACCCTGCCCCGTTACTGAGGACGAACCCGTCACGATCTTTGTCGAACGGCCTGCTGGCCTTCTCCGGTTCATCGTTACGCGTTGACATGGCCCTGGCCGAACAAAAACCGCCAACCGCAAGCGGTGTCGTTGCATATTCGGCACCACCGGCGAGCATGACGTCGGCATCACCATGCATAACACTCCTGGCCGCGACACCGATGCAATGCGTGGAAGTCGCACAGGCCGAAACGACAGAAAGATTCGGGCCGGTGATTTTTTGCAGGATGCTGATGTTTCCGGACACCATGTTGATGATGCTGCCAGGAATGAAAAATGGTGAGACCTTGCGCGATCCACCGGCTAGAAACTTGTTGTGATTTTCCTCGATGGTCGCGAGTCCACCAATACCGGCGCCCATCGCAACACCAATGCGATGCCGATTTTCATCAGTGACTTCAAGACCGGAATCGCGCATCGCATCGACACTCGAGGCGATGCCGTAGTGCATGAAAATATCCATGCGCCGGGCATCTTTCTTTGGCAGATATTCGGTGACATCAAAGTCCGTTATGGTTCCCGCAATTTGCGTTGTAAACGTACTGACATCGAAGTCCTTGAGTTTGCGAAGGCCGCACCTGCCCTCACAGACATTTTGCCAGGCAGTTTCGATTTGGTTACCAACCGGGGAAACAATTCCCATACCGGTAATGACGACACGTCGCTTACTCAAGAGATTATCCGGGTGGTTGCGGCAGAACTGCCATCATCGAAGAACGAATTTGAAAAGTTAGCGCAGTGCCCATCCACTGCACCAACCTGAACTACGAATCGCTTTGACGAGCGCTAACGAAATCGATTGCCTGTTGCACCGTGGTGATCTTTTCGGCGTCTTCGTCGGGAATCTCGGTTTCGAATTCCTCTTCCAGCGCCATGACGAGTTCAACTGTGTCCAGAGAGTCGGCACCAAGGTCGTCAACAAACGATGCATTGTTCGTAACCTCTTCTTCCTTAACGCCCAGTTGCTCGGCAACGATGCTTTTAACCTGTTCTTCAATACTGCTCATAGTGATCGCTTCTCCTCAGAAGAGAAATCTGAAATCTGTAAGTCCTTGATATTTAGGGCCAGACCCATTCGTGGGACGATATTGTATGTGAATCCTATTGGGCAATCTACAGGCGGGTGCGCTATTTTTATGGCGTTAATCCATCAGCAGGCCGCCGTTGACGTGCAGGGTTTCACCAGTGATATAGGCCGCCGCGTCCGAGGCCAGAAACGCCACCGAATCGGCAATCTCCTGGGCCTCACCGAGCCTCCCCAGCGGTACCTGGACCAGCATCGCCGCCCGCTGCGCCGCCGCCAGGACCCGCGTCATGTCGGTGTCGATAAAACCCGGCGCAACGACGTTGACGGTGATGTTCCTGGAACTAATCTCCCTGGCCAGCGATTTGGAGAAGCCAATTATGCCTGCCTTGGCGGCGGCGTAATTCGCCTGGCCAGGATTGCCCATGATGCCGACGACCGAGGCGATGTTAATGATCCGTCCGTGCCTGGCTTTCATCATGCCGCGCAGGCATGCCTTGCAAACGCGGTAAACGCCGGACAGGTTTGTTGACAGCACCGCATCCCAATCGTCTGCTTTCATTCTCATCAGCAGATTGTCACGCGTAATTCCCGCATTATTGACGACAATTGTCGGCGCGCCTTCGTTGCTTTGAATATCGCTGATCAGTTTTTGTACCGATTCATCGCTCGCGACGTCGAGCACGGCGCCCCGGTTGTCAGCACCCAATGCTTCGGTAATCGAGGCGGCGCCACCCTCGGTGGTCGCCGTACCAACGACGGTCGCACCCGCAGCTGCAAGCGTCGCCGCAATCGCGGCGCCAATACCGCGCGAGGCGCCGGTCACCAGCGCAAGCTGCCCGCGCAACATGTCCTTCGAATATATGCCACTCATGTCAGGCTCCTTCCCCTGCTGCCGATGCCAGCGCATCCGGCGAATCGATGCAAGCCGATTGGACTGAACGATCGATGCGCTTAACGAGACCGGTCAGGACCCTGCCCGGACCGCACTCAATAATCGAGGTCGCTCCATCAGCAATCAGGCGCTGCACAGTATCTACCCAGTGCACCGGGCTGGCGACCTGCCGCGTCAGGCGTTCGCGAATATCTCTCGCATCCGTATATGGCGTCGCATTGACGGCGTTGATGACGGTAATCAACGGAGCCTGAAATGCTGCCGCCTGCAGCGACACCGCCAGCGCCTCGCCGGCGGGAATCATCAGCGACGAATGTGACGGCACACTGACTGCAAGCATAATGGCGCGCCGGGCGCCCGCTTCTTTTGCCAGTTCGATGACCCGTTCAATCGCGCTGCGATGACCGGCAACCACCACCTGGCCCGGCGAGTTAAAGTTCACTGATTCGGCAACACCGGACGCTGACGCACTCTTGCAAACGTCGCGGACAGCCTGGTCGTCGAGCCCGAGAATAGCCGCCATCGCGCCCTCACCTGCCGCTACGGCATTGTGCATCAGCTCTGCTCTGCGCTGCACCAGCTTTAGGGCATCCGGAAATTCGATCGCGCCGGCGCACACCAGCGCCGTGTACTCACCGAGACTGTGCCCCGCCATGGCGGCAGGCGTGGCCCCGTCAAGCTGTTGCCACAACCGCCAGATCGAGACGCCGGCGGCCAGCATCGCTGGTTGCGTAACGGTGGTTTCATTCAGTTTTTCCAGCGGCCCGTTCTGCACCAGGTCCCACAGGTCGTAACCGAGACTGTTGCTGGCCTCGGCAAACGTATCCGTTACCTGCGGGTAGCGGGCGGCCAGCGCGGCCAGCATGCCCTGCGATTGCGATCCCTGCCCGGGAAATACCATTGCCAGTGTCAAGCTTGCTCCTCTCCATGCGCGGGGTCGAACTGGCCGGCATTATATAGAGGCCGGTGTCGGGACTCTACGCCAGAAAACGCAGGCGGACAGCGCGCCGCCGATGGCCCCGTACAGGTGCGCATTGACAACGACCGCGCCACCGGCAGCAGCTTCGGAGCCGGGCAGCGGCCCGACAAGCTGTTCATACGCGAGCTTGGCCACAACCGCTGCACAGATAACCACCGACTCCGCGGGTAACGAGCGGAGCCCCCGGATGGCGCCTGCCAGCAACAAACCGTGCAGCAATCCAGACAGGCCGACATACCAGCGCAGGCCCTCATCCAGCCACCAGAACCCGGCATTCATGAGCGCGACGCTGATCGCGGTGACGAGTAACCATTGCCGCGTGCCGTAACGCCGCCCGACCAATAACCAGACAAGTACGAGGCCAGCCAGATTCAACACCAGATGCTGTATTCCGAGGTGTACGAAGTGTCCGCCGAGCAGGCGCCAGACCTCACCTCCAGCGATGGCTGGCCGGTCGTAGCGCAGCAGCTCCCTGGCAGCGTCGCCCCAGGCCGCTGCGACGACGCATGCAAGCGCAAGCGCGAACGGCACTTGCCAGTCAGGAAAACGTCGCGGAAACTGCATTGCTCTTTGATTTGTGAACTTTGGATAACCCCATGTTTGTTATACTGACGTTTAATCAGATCTACAGTCAACGATGGCGGAGCCATACCGTGGGTAAAACCTTAAAGATACATCAGGGCGGCTTCACGCTGATCGAGATCATGGTTGTGGTTATCATTCTCGGCATCCTGGCGGCCATCGTCGCGCCCAATGTCATTGGCCGGATTGATGACGCGCAGATAACCCGTGTGCAGCAGGACCTGAGGGGCATCGAGAGCGCGCTCAAATTCTATCGCCTCGACAACTTTGCCTACCCCAGCAGCGAGCAGGGCCTGCAGGCCCTGGTCACCAGGCCCGGCGATCCGAATATCCGCAACTGGAATGCCGGCGGCTACCTCGACCGGCTGCCAAAAGACCCCTGGGGCAAGCAGTATCTGTATTTGAATCCCGGGCAAAACGGTGAGATCGATATTTACACCTTCGGCCGGGATGGCCGCCCCGGCGGTGAAGGCATCGATGCCGACCTCGGTAACTGGGAACTCGAATAGTCGAGTGTATGGCACACACGGCCAGCCATCGCAATAAATGTCAGTTTGCACGAATCGTCCCACTCGATTCAGCAATGCGGGCAAACTGGGGCTTTACGCTCATCGAGTTGCTGGTCGTCGCTGTCATTATCACCCTCATCAGCGCAGTTGCATTGTTATCGCTCGGCGTCCTTGGAGACGATCGCAATCTGCAGCGTGAGGTCCGCCGCCTGTCTTCCCTGATCGAACTGGCCAATGATGAGGCGGCGATCCAGGGTCGTGACTACGGACTGGAAATCATGCAGTCCGGCTATCGCTTTGTTGAATTCGATCCGTGGCTGAATCAGTGGTACGAAATGATAGGCGACGATTTTCTTCGCCCCCGCCAAATCGAAGAAGGGTTGGAATTCGAATTATTCATCGAGGATCACCGGGTATTGCTCGATGCGAATGCGGCCGAAACGGACCGGGAAGAAAATGAACGCGCCCTTACCGACGACTATATTCCGCACATATTAATCATGTCGAGTGGTGACGTCTCGCCATTTGAATTGAGATTATCGCGGCCGAGCGACCGTGCGGCCGTCACGCTAACGATGTCGCTGGCCGGAAAACTGGAGATCCAGGGCAATGATCAAGAACCGTTCTGATCGCACTGCCGGATTCACCCTGGTCGAGGTGATGGTGGCACTGGCTATCGCGGGTCTCTCACTTGCGGCGGTGGCCGCATCCATCAGTCAGATGGTTGACGCCGGGTATGCAATGCGGCAGCGCACGTACGCCAGCTGGATCGCGCAAAACAAAATTACTGAACTGCGGCTCGCAAACGTAGTGCCGGAGGTCAGCTCGACCAGCGGCGAGGTCGAATACGCCGCCCAGGAATGGGCATGGCGCGCGACCATTTCCGAAACCGGCGTGGAAAACCTTTTCCGCGTCGAGGTCGAGGTTTCGATTGCGGGTTCGGAGGATGTCATTCGAACGGTAACCGGCTTTATTGGGGAACCCGGCGTACCGGGAGAGAGCAACCGGGCTTGGACGAGAAACACGCAGGCCGCCGGCGAAGAGCAGTGAACAGGCGAGCCCAACAGCTTCGCGCATTTACCCTGATCGAGGTGCTCGTGTCGCTCGCGATCTTTGCGATCCTGGCCGCGCTCGCCTATGGCGCACTCGGCCAGACCCTGGATGCCGCGAAATTACTAAACAGCCGTATGGACAGGCTGCAGGCGATACAGCGGACGATGCGGCTTTTGAGCGAAGACTTGCTGCAGCTGTCGCCACGACCGATTCGCAATGAACTGGGCGAGGGCTACGGACCGGCGCTCGATACCGGTTTTCAGTCAGGATTCGCACTGGAGCTCACGCACGGTGGCTGGAGCAATCCAATCGTTTTGCCGCGGGGCACATTGCAGCGTTCCGCCTATCGCATCGAAGATGACGAATTGATTCGCTACCACTGGATGGTGCTGGACAGGACGCTGGCCAATGTACCGCTTAGTGTGGTCCTGCTCGACGGCGTGGAGTCTATCCTGTTCCGCTTTCTTCAGGCCAATGGCGAATGGACGGAGCAGTGGCCGCCGGGTAACCGGCCCGGAGTGCTGGGCGCACGCCAACGGCCGCGCGCGGCGGAAATCATTTTGACGCTGACCGGTGAAGGTCAAATCCGCCGGCTGCTGGAGATTGCGCCATGAGAAAGCAGCGCAAAGACCGCGGCGTTGCCTTGATCACTGCCATGCTGATCACGGCACTGGCAACCATGGTCGCGGCTAATCTTGCCTGGGACAACGCCCTTGATGTGCGGCGAACCATGGTACTGCTGAACCGGGACCAGGCACTCCAGGTCGCCCTGGGCGCCGAAAGCTGGGTTATCAGCATCCTTCGCCAGGATCTTGAAGACAGTCAGACAGATCACCTGGGCGAGATCTGGGCGAGCGAATTACCCGGGCTGCCGATCGAGGGTGGCGAGGTATTTGGCGCCGTAACCGATCTGCAGGGACGGTTCAACATCAACAACCTGATCGATGAGAATGGCGTGGTGGATGAGGAATCCCTGCAGCAATTCCGCAGGTTGCTGCTGGCAATCGGGCTTGACCCGCGTTTCGCCGGGATCGCTGCCGATTGGCTCGACAGTGACAGTGACGCTTTATTTCCTGATGGTGCGGAGGACTCGATCTATACGGGCATGATTCCGCCCTACCGCACTGCCAACCAGAGCCTGAGCAGTGTCAGTGAACTTGCCGCACTGGACGGCATGGACAAACTGACATTCAATGCGCTCAAGCCTCATATTACGGCCCTGCCCGGCCGCACGAAAATAAATGTCAACACGGCGACGGCCGCGGTGCTGCAATCACTGGACGAGAACATGACCCTCGCCGATGTTGAAAACCTGATTGCCGAACGCGAGTCCGGCGGATTTACAGAAATTCAAAACTCGTTCTCGTCACTCGTTACACCGGACGTGATCAATAAACTCGAAGACTCAACGCAGTATTTTCAATTGAAGGTCGTGGTGCGGATTGATACGGTTCGCTTCACGTTAAACAGCGTATTGCAACGGGGGCCGCGCGGCGACGTTACGCCGATCCTCCGCAGCCTGGGAACCCTCTGAGTATGTCCGAATACCTGGTTATCCGGCTTCGCGAGCACGCGAACCAGCAGGCGCACTGGATCGCGGCAGATTCAAGCGGCGCAACGCAGGGTCCTCCGGTGTCTGGAGCGCTGAGTGAGGCGAAGGCGGATATCGGCGATCGCGAAGTCATCGTGCTCGTGCCCAGTGCGGAAGTACTGACCACGAGTGTCGACATTCCGCTCAGGGCCGGCGCCAAATTGCAGGCTGCCCTGCCCTATGCACTGGAAGAATATCTCGCGGACGACATCGATAAACTCCATTTTGCTGCGGGCCCGCGACGCGCCAGCGGCAAAACGCCCGTCAGCGTCGTTAGTCACGAACAACTGGCGGAATGGATCAACCTGCTTGCCGGGGCAGATATTCATGCGTCATCGATCATTGCGGACAGCTACGGTCTGGCACGCATACCGGGAACGATCAGCATGCTGGTTGCCGGGGACCAGGTTTTCATCAACGACGGCGGCGACATTGAACTTGTCATGCAGGACATGAGCCCAGGCGATGCACTGGCGGCGATCGGTGCCCTGGATCAAGGTGCCGGGAGCGAAAATGACAAGGCAGCAGATGCGACACCGCTGCCGCGTCACGTACTCGTCTATTGCACAGCGGAAGATGAAGAGCGGTATCAGCAGGACTGGATTGCAATACGCCAGCAACTGGACAGCGTAGACGTCAAGCTTCTCGCGGACGGCATCATGCCCAGACTCGCGGTGACAGTCGCTACCGGTGCCGGCATCAACCTTTTGCAGGGTGCTTACGGGGCGCAAAAGGAATACGGAGGTCTGTTCAAACCGTGGAAGGTCGCAGCGATTCTGCTCCTTGTCTTCGGTGTCATCGGTATCACCGCAAAAGCCACGGACTACTACCTCCTGCTGCGGCAGGAAACGCAATTGCGGCAACTATTCAACACCGAGTATCAGCAGATATTGCCGGGCGTCCCTGAAACGAACGATCCTGCCCGCGTCGTCGAATCCCTCAGGCGCCGCACCGGCACCACCCGTTCGGCGCCGGTGTTCCTGCAAACGATGGAACAACTGAGCCGCGCAATGCAGCAGAACCGGGAAGCACAGATCGTGGCCATCAGCTATCGCGCCGGCGTCGTCGACGTCCGGGTGACGGCACCGAATGTTGCGATGCTCGATAGTATTCAAAGGGCCGTCGGCCAAAACGGTCAATTCCGGGCGACTATTCAGTCCACTGATCAGGACGGCGAAAAGGTTAACAGCCGCATCCAGATAAAGGAGATCGGTCGATGAGGCGCTGGTTCGATTCACTGGAAGAGCGTGAAAAAATCCTGGTGCTGACAGCCGCGGTGTTTATCGTATGCGTAGCCTTCTGGTTTGGCGTCTGGACGCCGCTCGATAGTGGTCAGAAATCTGCCGCCGCCAGGGTTGAGGTCTGGAAGGTCTCGCTGGCTGCATTGCGGCCGTTAAAAGGCCAGATTCAGGGCTCCGCAAGCGGCCAGTCGATTCAGGCAGGTCAGGACCAGTCACTGGTCGTCATTATCGACAGCACGCTGCGGCAGCGAGGCCTGTACGAATCCCTGCAAAGAAGTCAGCCTACGCCGGCCGGCAACGGCATTCGGGTTGAATTCGAAAGCGCGGCATTTGACGACATGATGCTGTGGCTCGGCGATGTGAACCGCCAATATGGATTGCTGGTTCAGTCCGGCAGCTTCTCACTTGCCGCCGGTGATAACCCCGGCCGAGTCAATTCGACCTTGACCCTGGAACGCTGACGGGCATGAAACGCCTGGTCCTCCTCGGCATCCTGATATTTTTGGGCGTAATGCTCGCAACCTTTCCAGCACGAGTCGCCTACCAGTGGTTTGCACCGGCAGAGGTCCGGCTAAGTGGCATCACCGGTTCGGTCTGGAACGGCAGCGCAGCCGAAGGAATTGCCGGAGGCGCTTACGTACGAAACATAAGCTGGCATTTCAAACCAATGTCGTTGCTGTCCGGAAAACTCAGCTTTAAGACCAGTAGCAATCCTGTGTCCGGCTCGATCAATACAGAGCTTGCAGTAAGCCCTGGCGGAAATCTGACGCTGTCCGGTTTATCTGGCAATGTGCCGCTGGATCTGGTGCATCCGGCATTTCAGCAAAGTGGCATTCGCGGCGATCTTGTGCTGCAGTTCGAGACGATCGTGATCAGCGATGGTATCCCGATCGCTGCACAGGGCTCGGTGATCGTCACCGATTTTTTCGTACCAGCTTTGTCATCGTCAAGAATAGGAGATTTCCGGGCCGATTTTCAGACGATCGATGGCGAAATAATCGGCAGGGTCGAGGATTTGTCCGGAGTGCTCGATGTGAGCGGCACAATAAATTTGCATCAGGACGGGCTGTATTCGTTTATCGGCCTGGTCGCGCCGACGCCTGCCACGCCACCATCGATTTTGAATCAGCTTCGCTTCCTCGGATCAGCGAATGAGCGCGGACAGCACGAGTTTCGCTTCGAAGGGGAACTCTAAACCTCACAAAATTTCTGCAACAAAGGGAAATACAGCGCAGTGCGCACCGGCGCATCGGTCAAATTAGCGTAAAGGGCCGCATACAGATCGAGCTGCGGTTTGTAACGGTCTGCTTCCTGCTGAAGGAATCCCTCGAGGTCACCGCCCTCGTGGGTACTGGTCTTGTAGTCGACAATCCAGTGAACACCTTCATCGTCGATGCGAATCCGGTCGATAATGACCGACCGGACCTGTCCATCGATGACGCCGCTCACCGCCAATTCTGTCCTGCCATCACCGAACAGTAGCCACCGGCCCCGGGCATCGGCCGAGATTTTCTCAAGTGCAATCGCAGCACGATCGCACACTGCTTCGATTTCGTCTTCTCTCACCCCCAGTGCGCGCGCCCACCGCCGGCTTGTCCGCCGCAACCTGTCCTGATCGTCAATGTCGGCGATGCCATCTGACATTCTTTGTAACCAGCGATGCACGATGGTCCCCGCATGTCGTGCAGCCGCACCAACCCAGTGATATTCAACTTGCGACTCGTTGCCCGTTGCAGACTGATCGGGCCGGTCCCCGCATCTCGGCAATGGCGGTGCGTCAGACGGGGGTTCTACCCGCAGCCGGCGCAATACAGGAGCGACCAGCTGCGGTTCATCGTCGGCGCAGGAAGCGGCGCTTTCGGCGATGCCCGATTCTGCAAATGCCCGTGCAACGACCGGCTCGATCGCGGGCCAGAGGCGATGTAACAGGCTTCTGCCCTCTGGCGACCGGTACGACTGGCCGTCCGCTGTCAGGCCAACGTTGCCGATCAGCTGCAGACTCTTAACCGCACGCGTGCAGGCGACATAGAGCAGGCGGTCGAGTTCGAGCCGCTCCTTGTCTCTCTGCGTGGTCTCGATGAACTGGTGCAGCGGGTCATTTTCGACCTCGCTGCGGGGCCCGACCGTACTGATAATCATTTCGCTGCGGCCATCGCTGCCGGTATTGATCAGCCAGCTCAATACCGCTTTGTCACTGATTCTTGCCGCTCTGCCGAGACCATGCAGCACAACGTGGTCGAACTGAAGTCCCTTGGCCTTATGCATGGTCATGATTTGCAGACGGCAGTCAGGATCGGGCTTGCTCGATACCCGCTCCCGGTCCAGCATACGCTCGAGATCGTTAACGTCAGCCAGCGAACCGGCAGACTCGATGTTCCCGATTACGTCCAGGAAACGATACACATGGTCGAGCTGCTCGGCGTCTCGCAACATTGCCGGACCACCCAGGGCGAACCAGGCCAGCTCGACACGATCACGCAAAGTTTCAGTGGCGCTGCCTCGCGTGGCAGCAACCATCCTTTCGCGGAATTTTGTCAGCCGGTCAACGGCGTCGACGGACAGGCTCGCCATTCGACTGGCATCATCAAGCAGCTCAAAGACAGTGCTGCTTGCGTCATTTTTGACCATGCAGTGAATATCGCACCAGGTCAGCCCCACCCATGGGCCGCGCAGCAGGGCCAGCCAGGCAAGCCGGTCTGACTCATGGCAAAGCGCCCTGGTCAGCGCAAGGAGGTCGATGATCTCCGGCAGATCTGTCAACTTGTCGATATCAAGAGCCTGGTACGGAATGGCCGCAAGCCGCAATTCGTGAGTGAGTGCCGGCAAAATTGTTCTGCTGCGAACCAGGACAGCTAGGTCCTCGCCCGGGTGTTCCTGCAGGCACTTCCTGATGACCCCAAGCGTGTATCGGGCCTCCTCGTCGGGACTGGCGTCAAACAACGGATGCATTCGATACTCGCCGGAATTTGCGTGTTCCTCGACCGGCACTGATTCAGAGTAGGAGATTGCACCGCTGGACGCATCGTCCTGCAAGGGCAGAATCTGGCTGAATATTGTGTTGAACCAATGCACAAGATGCTCGCCGGAGCGAAAATTTCTCCGCAGCACCAGTGAATCGAGTTTGACGCCACCGATGCCGTTAAGTCGCGCCAGCAAAAACTGTCCGACCTCGGCATCACGAAACCGGTAAATGGATTGCATGGGATCGCCGACGCAGAACAAGGTGCGGCCGTCCCCCGGCGACCATCCCGCCGTCAGTTTTTTCAGCAACCCGTATTGACTGAGTGATGTGTCCTGCATTTCGTCAACCAGCAGGTGCCTGAGCTGATAGTCGAGCATTAACGCGATTTCTCCCGGTTGGTCGAGCGGCCCAAGCGCATGGTTCGCAGCCAGCGCTACCTGAATATGATCACTGACGCCCCGCTCGCTGAACAGGCGTTGCAACTCCGCCACCGCCAGTGGCAATAATTTGAGCAATGCCAGCAACACGTCCCATTGTTCGTCAACATATCGTGGCTCCGGCAAGCTGCGAATGCGCAACAGGTTTTCATGCAGATCCGGCACCTCGCGCAGCTGATCGACCAGCGCGTACAGGGATTTCTTCTGCCCTTTATCACCCGCCGGGAAGCCGTCGTTCTTGTTGATACTCTGTCGCCAGTCGCCGCCTTTTGTCAGCAGGAGTCCGGAGATTGCCTGCCAGGCAACGCGATCGCCCGCAGCACTGCCCGGCAATTTGCTGTCGCCGGCCAACTCACACAGCGGATGCTCCGGTTTGTCACTTTTATGCAGATTCTCGATGGCATAACTGATCAGGGCGAGAAGTTCAGTCGCACGGCCTTCCGGGAATAGTCTGCACAGGCGGCTTAGTTGCTGCACGACGATGTTCTCGATATTTTTTTCGAGTTGCTTGCGTGCCGCAATGGCGTTCTGTGGATCAGACAGGCCGCTACCGGTCATCGCCAGCCATTGATCCCGGTAAGCGAGCATTCGCGAGATGTGTGAGATATAGAGGCCCGTGTGATTGTCCAGGTGAACCAGCACGCGTTCAACGGACTCTCCGGGTGCACCTGCTGCGTCGAGGCTGTCAAACGTTGCGGCTGCAGCGGCGCGGTACATGGCACTCATCTCCGCGCCGGTCAGCGTGGCGCCGATCCCCCCGAGCCCGGAGCTAAGCGGCTGTGACCTGGCAATACCCGCGCCAAAAGCGTCGATCGTCTGGATTCGCAGGCGGCCAGGTGACTGTATGAGATTCCAGGCTAGCTGCCGATCCCGCGCGAGTGCCGCGGTTGCTGCTCGAAACGTCGTTCGTTCGTGTTCTGCGGCGGGCGCAATGCCATCGCGCGCGCGCCGCAACGCGCCGATAACCCGTAGTTGCATTTCGGAAGCAGCTTTTCGCGTAAAGGTGAGCGCCAGGATTTCCTCCGGATTGTTCACTATTGCCAGCAGTTTCAGGTAACGCTGTATCAGCAATTCTGTTTTTCCGGATCCGGCTGGCGCCTGCACGATTGCTGAGCGTTCTACGTCAAGCGCATCGGCGCGCGACTGCTCGTCTGCCTGCAGTAGCTCGAAGTCAGTGAGCACGCTTGATTTCCTCGATGCGGCTCAGAATGGCAAGTGGGCGCCCTGCATCCGCCGTCAATAGCAGATTGATACGCACATCGCCGGCCGCAATTTCCCTGAGTGCCCGGTGCACCTCGCCGCGCCATGCATAGAGTCGTTGCGGCCATTCATCCTGCCGGGCAACATCCCACTCCACGCTGCCACCCGTCCCTTTGTAACTGATCGAGCGGCTGTCTATGTTGATGAGCGCGAGACCGCCAACCGTTTCCTGCAACACGTCCGCATACACAACAAGCTGCAGGTCCAGTGGATCACCATCCCTGTTGAGAAGGTTCTTAGGTCTGCCGGTCTTGTAGTCGATAACGAGTAGCGAGCCATCCGCGAGACGATCGATGCGGTCGATCCTTAGCTTAAGCCGGACACCGCATGCTGCGGAGTCGACGCACTTTTCTACATCCACAACCACATACGCGGGACGTTCGATCTCCGCGCTGACAAAACTTCGCAAGAGCCGAAAAAGGCGTGCCCGCTCCAGACCCAACAGCCGCATGTGCGTTTTATCCGCATGCCGCAGATGATCGGCAAGCGCCGAGTCGATCGCGCTGCCCAGACGTTGTTCGAGATTCTCCGCATCCCAATTTCTTACGTCTGCCTGGCTCGGGCAGCCCGCAAACAAGGTATGCAGGGCGTTGTGGATGATATCGCCACGCACACCCGGAGCAATACCGCTCTCGATCGCATCGGGTCGCCTGACGCCGAGGCGTCCGTATACGAATGCAGCGAAAGGCTCGACGGATTGTCGCTGTACCGTGTAAGCACCGCCCCTGACGGATTCGTCCGCGGTAACAGCTGGAACGGGATCATCGGTGACGATTGCCGTCGCCTCCGCTCCGCAAAACCGGGTAGCATGCCAGCCCGGATCTCCGGGTCCGGCATAGATATCAAGTGCCATGTCGTCAAGCAGACTGCTGGCCGCCAACTCTGACTCACCATCGCTTCCCGGCCAACTGAGGACCACCGCCGGCGCGCAGCCTGCCAGGCGCTGCAACACGCGCCTCGAAAACAGGAGCGTATCGGCAGGTGTCGCATCGGGCAGTCCGAATTCTTTTTGCAGTTCGCGCGACAGCAGCGACGAGGGATTGCCGGCGGGCGGCCAAAGGCCTGCATGCATCCCGCTGATCCATAGGTGGTCGAATTCCATGCCGGCGGCCTCGAGTATGCCCATCAGCGGCACGACGCCTGCATCTGCTTCAGCTTGAAAAATGACATCCGCCGCAAGCGAGGCAAGCCGTTGCACCGCCTCATGGAATCGCAGTTGCGGCGTTACGATTGCCGTTCTTGCCAGTTCATTCAGCAAGTCGCGCCAGCGGTTGATGAGCTGGAATTCGCTGCTGGTCAGTGCTCCCTCGCCCGGCCAGCGCCATGCGCTCAGCAATGAATCCATGCGGCCTGCCCAATATGCCGGGCTGGCCGCATGCTGCGCATCCTGTTGTAACGCGATGACTGCTTCCATGCCGCGGAACCACGCCAGTGAATCCGCGCTTTCATCCCTGCCTTCGAGTAGCCGCAAAAAACTGCCGGCCGACCACGCCCGATCGGGCAGCCTGCGTAATGCAAGCTCCAGGCGGCTGCGACCTGCCAACGCCTGGCTGGCCAGGCATTTGCTTCGAAGTAGCAGGCTGATTTCTCTCGTGGAAAGGCCGTGATGGATCCACCGCAGAATCAACAATGCGCTCGAAATCGCGGGAAAATCCGACAGCTTGCGGCCGTACGATACGTTGACCGCCGCGCGCAAGCCCTCGCCGCCGTATTGCCAGCCCGGTGCCAGGCCTTCGCGGACCATTCGCGCCGTTCTGTCCGCCTCGCTTTGCAAGGCCGGACTGATGATCGCTACCTTTGCCTGCGCATCATTTTGCAAAATATGCCGGGCCCAGGCGCCCGCCGCGCGCATCTCGGCATCATGATCTGCGAATGCGGCAACGCTTGCCTGATGACTTGTTCCTGGGACCGGTGCCGTTTGCACGCTGCAACCAGCCGCCGTCAGTGCATCGATGACCTCCGTCACCGCGGGCGAAAAGCGGTCGAATCCGGCAAAAACCGCCGCCTTCGGCGCACTGCTGAGTTTGTTTGACAGCAGTCCGGTAACGAGCCGTGGGATGCTGTCCCGGTCGGTCCAGGCAGCAGATTCCAACCGCGCCTGATAATCCGCGGCTGCAGCCGCAAACATCTGCTCATCGGGGCTGCGCGCTGAGTCTGCGAGGTCAGCCAGGGGAACATTCCAGGCCTTGAGTCTCTGCCATGCGTCACGCGCCTGCCGAATGACACCACTGAGCGCAGGCAGATCCTCTGGCGCGTGTTTCCTGAGGCAACGTTCCCACAGGATTGAACTGGAAAAATCATCGACAGGAATCGGCAACGGAAGCGGATCGGCAACGGCTTCGAGTTGCCGCTTGCACCAGTCGTTCCAGAAACTAATCGAGGGTGTTACCCATGACCGGACGCCGGCTGCCAGCTGTTGCGCGGCATACGCAGCCTGAAGTTCGCGCGCCAGGCGCCGGCTGGCGGTGATGACTACTGCATCCCGGTCGATTGCATCCTTAAGCCACAGGTACATCGGGTCACGCGTACTGTCCCAGCAGGGTGTCTATCCTCGAAAATACGTCATTGATAACATCCGGATCCGGCAAAGTCGTCGCCATTGCGTGTTTCAACGATGCCGCTTTTTCCAGCTCGCCTGTAAACACGCACCAGCCCACGCGGTAACCGCAGGCCCGGTAAACTTTCGAGAGTCCGGAATAAGTGAGGCACACCGTATTTCTGACGAGCGTCGCAAGCGGAATAAACTCGGCGTCGTCGTAGACCATCTGGTCGTAGATCTCGTCAGACAGGATCACCAGGTGGGTTGCTCCGCCAGAGCAACCATTTGTTCGAGCAACTCCCTGTCGTAAACCGCACCGGTCGGATTATTGGGGTTAATGATGACCAGCGCCCTGGTGCGTGGCGTAACCATCGCCTCCAGCGCCGCGATATCGGGCGCAAACGACTTCTCCGGCGGGCATGGGTAATGCCTGACAACACCGCCGTTGAGCGCGACCGCAGCAGACCACAGCGGATAATCCGGGCTTGGTATCAGCACTTCATCGCCCGGATTGAGCAAAGCGCGGAGCGACAAGTCGATCAATTCACTGACCCCGTTGCCGATAAAGACCTCCTCGGCAGTGATGCCCATGACGCCGCGGCCCTGCTGCTGCATGACGCGACCGCTTCACGGGCGGGGAAAATGCCCTTCTGGTGGCTGTAGGCTTCCGCCTGACCGAGGTTTTCGATCATTGCCAGGCGCATCGTCTCTGGCGTACGAAATCCGAATAACCCGGGGTTGCCGATATTCAGCGAGAGCATCTCGTAGCCCTGCTTTTCGAGCTCGCCGGCGCGGTGGGCGAGCTGACCGCGAATCTCGTATTTGACATCCGCCAGCGTCTTACTGGTCTGGATAACGTAGTCGCTCATCTGCTATTCCGCGGTTAAAAATAAAACCCGGCCAACCTTGCGGTTGGCCGGGCGGGTCCGCACGGAGATTGCGGATTGCGCGGCTGAATCGCTTGGCTCCTGTTGCCAGGAACCCGTCCGACTCAGCCTAGCTCTTCAACCTCAGCGCCATTCAATTCCGGCGGCGCCGGGTCCTGTATATCGCCCGGGTCTTTCTTCCCGTAGCGAATCATTAACTGTTCAACCTGCTGCGGAGTCACCCTGCTGATCGAGTGAATCCTGGCCTCGCCCCCCGAAAATCTGTCGAAAATTATCGAGTCTCCACCATAGGGGCAAAGCCGGTCGTCACGGGACCTGGTCCCCAGCTGGAACGACGATTTCAATCCGAAACTCGGCCCCAGCAAGCGGACATAGTAGCTTCGCTTGCCGGACGCATGAATCAGCAGGCTGTCTCTGCCCAGTGGCGTGTAGTCTCGGATAGTCCGGATCCAGATGCAATCCGAGCCATTCAAATCGAGGTCTTCGGGGAGCCTGTCAGCCTCTTCAGCCGTCGCAGAAATGCTTAATAAAATGCATGAAATAAATCCCGTGAAGAATTGTTTTATAAGATCTTTTCTCATAAATCACGTCGCTATCAGTGGCCGTGTCCGGAGCGGGCATTGTCGCCGAACTTAATCCGTTGGACTCGTCGAATTAACATTAAGTTCAGGTCAAATCCGCAGCTTCCAGGCGACCGACGGGCCGCGAGCCATCCCGAATCCACTCGCTCCAGGAACCGATATAGACACGCGGTTCATCCAGCCCGGCGATCGCGGCCGCAAGCACCAGGTGACAGGCCGTCACGCCGGAGCCGCACATGACGGAAAATGCCGGTGGCGTATCGCTCCCCAGGAGCGTGGCCCACGCGCGACGTAACTCTTCGCGCGATTTCCAGGTGCCATCGGCATTGATGTTCTCGGAGAAGGGAAAATTGATTGCGCCCGGAATATGTCCCGCAACCGCGTCAACAGGCTCCGTCCGGCCATCGAAACGCGGCCGGGCCCTGGCATCGACAAGATGCAATTCACGACCCTCGCTGATCGTTGCGCTGATTTCGCCGGTCGTTATGACGCGGCCGGCATCGGGCGATGCAGGGAATGAGGATACGGTAACTTCGGGCACCCCGGTTGCCATCTCTCCGCCGGCAGCGCGCCACGCATTAAGACCGCCATTGAGTACCGCTACCCGCGAATGGCCCAACCAGCGGAGCATCCACCACAGGCGGGCGGCCAGCGCAGCACTCGCGGTGTCGTAGACGATGACCTGCGTGCCTGCCCCGATACCCCAGCCTTCGAGCGTCGCTTTGAAATCATCGGCTTCAGGCAGCGGGTGACGTCCGCAGGCCTTGTTTACCGGCCCGGCGAGATCGCGGTCGAGGTCCGCGTACAGCGCGCCGGGAATATGACCGGCCAGGTACTCTGTGCGGCCTTGCTCCGGCTGCATCAAATCGAAGCGGCAATCTATCACCCGGCAATCTGTGCAGCCAGCCATATCCTGGAGTTCCGCGACCTCGATAAGTTGGAGATAGCTTTTCATTCTGAGCCTTGTACACAGGATTAGCCTCAGACACAATATGCGCCCGTTAGCAGCACGGAGTCGTTTGGTGGAGAAAATACTTGTCGGCCTGAAGCGGGTTGTGGATTACAACGTCCGCGTTCGGGTCAGGTCGGATGGCAGCGGCGTTGAGACTGACGGCGTCAAGATGAGCATTAACCCGTTCGATGAAATCGCACTGGAAGAAGCGCTGCGGATCAAAGAGCGTGGCGACGCCGCCGAGGTCATCGTCGTATCGATCGGCAACAGCGATGCCCGGCAGCAGCTGCGAACGGGACTGGCGATGGGTGCCGACCGTGCCATCCTGGTGGAAACTGATGAAGAGACCGATCCATTGAGCAGCGCCCGGGTGCTACTGGAAATCGTTAACCGCGAGCACCCCGGTCTCGTGTTGCTCGGCAAGCAGGCCATCGACAATGACAACAACCAGACTGGTCAGATGCTGGCCGCACTCTGGGGCCGGCCACAGGCGACTTTCGCATCAGAACTCGTCCTCGACGGCAACCTGGCTAAGGTAACCCGGGAAATCGATGTCGGGCTCGAATCAATCGAGGTCGACCTGCCTGCCGTGGTAACCACCGATTTGCGGCTCAATGAGCCGAGATACGTAAAGCTGCCGGACATTATGAAAGCGAAGAAAAAGCCACTGGAGCAGATTCCACTGGCCGAGCTCAACATTGAAGCATCCGCGAGGATCAGCGAAATCGCTTTCGCGCTGCCGGAACAACGGCAAAAAGGAATAATGGTCGATGACGTCGCAGGCCTGGTGGCCGCACTACAAGATAAAGGGCTGCTGTGATGACAAGAATCCTGCTGGTCGCCGAACATGATGGCACCACGATTAATCCGTCAACCGCCAAGTGTGTTACCTGCGCCAGTGAACTACCGGACGCGGAAATCCATGTGGCCGTATTGGCGGAAGATGGCGCCAGCCTGGCGAGCGAAGTTGCCGGCCTGACATCGGTCGACAAGGTCATCCAGGTCGATAATCCCGCCAATTCATATCCCGTTGCGGCAATACTTGCGCCGCAAATCGTGGCAATTGCCGACGGCTACTCCCATGTCTTTGGCCCGTCGACGACATTCGGCAAGGACCTGATGCCGAGAGTTGCCGCATTGCTTGGCGTCAATCAGATCAGCGACATCATGAGTGTGCTGGGCAGTCACTGCTTCAGGCGACCGATCTATGCGGGCAATGCAATCGTCACGGTGGAAGCACCGGCAGGCCAACCAGTGGTAGCCACGGTCAGAACTGCATCCTACGCAAGTGCCGCTGACGGTGGCTCGGCGTCAATCGAGGCAGTATCTGTCGATGCGGACCTACCGGGTCACACGCGTTTTATCGAGTTGCGCTCGGGCAAATCCGACCGACCTGATTTGCAGACTGCCGCCAAAGTGGTGTCAGGCGGCCGGGCCCTCGGTAGCGCAGAGAATTTCGACCTTATTTACAAGCTGGCGGATGCGCTGGGCGCGGGTGTCGGCGCCTCGAGGGCCGCCGTTGATGCGGGCTACGTGCCGAACGAAATGCAGGTCGGTCAGACCGGAAAGATCATCGCTCCCAAACTGTACATTGCAATCGGCATCTCGGGCGCCATCCAGCATCTCACCGGAATCAAGGATGCAGGGACTATCGTCGCGATCAACAAGGACGGCGAAGCACCGATTTTCGAGATCGCAGACATCGGGCTGGTCGGAGACCTGTTTAAAATCGTCCCCGAACTCGAGGCTGCAATCAGCTCCTAGGGGCGGCTCTTACAGTTTCGCGAGAATCGCATCGGCCTCGCTCACCTCGAGCTTACCCGGCGCTTCCACGGCTACATGCGTAGCCGTTCCATCGTCGATGATGATCGCGAATCGCTGCGACCGGGTCCCCATGCCGAACGCCGTACCGTCCATTTCGAGGTCAAGCGCCCTGGCGTATTCGCCGTTGCCATCCGCGAGCATCATTACCTTGTCACCAACCTTCTGATCTTCGCCCCAGGCGTGCATCACGAACACATCGTTCACTGACATGCAGGCAATCGAGTCAACGCCTTTGGCAAAAAAATCAGCGGCCTGATTGACAAATCCAGGCAGATGACTCGCCGAACAGGTCGGCGTAAATGCCCCGGGCACGGAAACCAGGACCACTTTCTTGCCGGCAAATAATTCATCGGTTGATATTGCCCCGGGACCGGCATCCGTCATAATACCGAACACCCCGGACGGCATTTTTTCACCTACTCGAATAGTCATTAATAACCTCCAATAAATTATTGATCTTTATATCTTTTTATTGAGCTAATTATCGTTTTCACCG
>Ga0209988_10000093_pt1 | contig 45112 bp, 40 predicted proteins | sample N075metaG_FD_183115 | JGI IMG/M metagenome (GOLD analysis project Ga0209988, IMG submission 183115) | Deep subsurface microbial communities from Kermadec Trench to uncover new lineages of life (NeLLi) - N075 metaG (SPAdes) (version 2) | ecosystem: Environmental > Aquatic > Marine > Ocean trench... | reverse complement strand
TCGCCGGCTTCTTTTGCGATACGGACGCCGCGATCATCGCTGATGATTTCAACGTCATCCGCGAAACTGAATTCATCAGTCTGCGGCAGCTCAATCGTAACAGTTGCTTTCCTTGCCGCGTCGTCGCCTTTCGCTTCGGAATTAAAGTAAATGATCTGTTTCCAGCTGCGCTTGATATTGTCGGCGAGCACCAGGATCAGGTCGCCCGGCCCGGCCATTTGCAGCGCGTTGCTGGTCGCCTCCTGTTCATCCGGCATGACATCGATGCGATCCGCGCTGACGCCTTCCTCTAGCAGTTTGTTCTTTAACATGACAGCAACTTCATCGGGCCCGCGTCCACGACGATTATCGTCGCAGCGGCATATGAAGTGATCGAAGTGCCCTGCGGCAATTGCCGCGATTTCGCGAATATCCTCATCACGGCGATCCCCCGGCGCTGCCAATACAATAATACGCCGTCCCCCAGGATCGAAACGATCGACCAAGTTACACATGGCGCGAACCGCGGCGGGGTTATGCGCGTAGTCGAGGATGACCTTGAAAGGATGCTCGTCGTAGATGTTCATGCGGCCCGGCACCTGGAAGAAGGTCGAGTCGAAGGTGCGCAATCCATGCCGGATGTCCTCAACGCTCTTGCCCATATTGTACGCCAGCGCAGCAGCGAACATCGCGTTCTGCACATTGTGCATGGCGCGGCCTTCAATCGTTGCAGGGATCAGGTGCGTCCATAACAACGGCGTATGCGCTTCATTGTCATAGATTGTGATCATGTGACCGTTCATGCCTTCTTCCAGCACAAACGCCTGCCCGCCGGCGCGAATATGTTGCTTCACGAGAGAGTGCCCGGGATTCATCGTGACGTAACAAAGCGTCTTCGCTTCCGTGTAATCCGCCATTTGCAAGCAGAGACTATCATCCGCGTTAAGAATTGCGGCATCTTTGGCAACCTCGATCGGGACGCGCTTGATTTCCGCAAGCTGCTCAAGCGTGTCGATGCCCTTTAGCCCTAAGTGGTCCGCTGAAACGTTGAGACAGGCAGATACATTGCAGTGTTGGAACCCGAGGCCGCCACGAAGCATGCCGCCGCGGGCGACCTCCATCACCGCCGCGTCGACCGACGGGTCTCGCAAGATCATTCTTGCGGACACCGGGCCGGTCATGTCTCCCGGCACACTGAGCTGCCCGTCGATGTACACACCGTCGGTGGACGTCAACCCGACCGTATGTCCGCTCATCTTCAGTATGTGCGCGAGCATGCGCGCAGTTGTAGTTTTGCCGTTGGTGCCGGTGATGGCGGCGATTGGAATCCGGCTCGGCTGTTCAGGCGGGAATAACATGTCGATCACCGGACCTGCAACATCGCGCGGTGTGCCCTCGCTCGGCGCCACATGCATGCGGAATCCAGGCCCCGCATTTACTTCGCAAATACCGCCGCCGGCTTCCCGGTACGACTCGGTTATATCCTTTGTCAGGAAATCGACACCGCCAATGTCGAGCCCGATCGCCTTGATCGCACGTTCCGCCATCTCACGGTTGTCGGAGTGAATGACATCGGTCACGTCGATGGCCGTGCCGCCTGTCGATAAATTCGCGGTCGATCGCAGATAAACAATTTCGTCTTTCTGCGGAACGGTATTGCGGTCATATCCGAGTTTCTTCAGGAGGCGCTCGGCCTGGTGATCAAACTCGAGGCGGGTCAGTACCTTTTCATGGCCAACACCACGGCGGGGATCTTCGTTGACGGTGTCGACAAGTTGCTCGATGGTGCTTTGGCCGTCGCCGACTACATGACCCGGCATTCTTTTCGCGGCAGCGACGAGCTTGCCGTTCACCACCAACAGGCGGTGATCGTAACCCTCAAGAAAACTTTCGACGATCACATTGCGGCCATGCTCTCGCGCCTTGTCGAATGCGGCTTCGACTTCGCCGGGAGTCTTGAGATTGATAGACACGCCACGGCCGTGGTTGCCTGACAAAGGTTTGAGTACGACGGGAAAACCAATGCGCTCTGCTGCGCGCACGGCATCCTGGGCGCACCGCACCAGTTTTTGCTTCGGCACCGGCAACCCCAGGTCCCTGAGGATGCTGTTCGTCTCCTCTTTGTCGGATGCAAGTTCGACGGCGATATTGCTGGTACGGCTCGTGGTCGTCGCCTGGATGCGCTGCTGATATCGCCCGTGACCAAATTGCACCAGGCTCTGCCGATTCAATCTGATCCAGGGGATACCGCGATCTTCGGCGGCTTGCACGAGCGACGCCGTGCTCGGACCGAATGCGCGCGCCTGTGCGTAGCGGATAAAACTGTCGCGTTCCTCGGCAAAGTTCCAGTCGCTGGGCGGTGCATCTTCCGGGCGTACCTCGTCGGGCAACAGGCTGTGCATCAGGTCCAGGGACAGCCGGCTGGCTTCACGGCCTACCTCGGCATCGAGGTACTGAAACACGATGTTGTAATGGCCCGGCTGACCGTCAATCGACCTCGTGCGCCCGAATGTGACGTTTGAGCCGGCGATATTCTGCAGCTCGATTGCGATGTGCTCCATGACATGCCCGAGCCAGGTTCCCTCGTCTTCGCGCAATCGGCGCACGAAGCCACCGGGCTCCCGATAGGAACAGCCGTGCTCATGCAGCCCCGGCAAACTCTCGAGCAGAGGATCGACAAATGTTTTCCCCAGCCTCCCGGTCGGCCAGTCTTCCAGCGCCTCGAGATCGAGTACATGCCGGATAACCGGGAAATGGGCGTAAATATTCGGACCAACGTAAACGTTGCTGCTGACGATTTTCAACGGATTGACTCCAGCGTTCTTTCTATTCTGTTATTTATTCCGCTATAGCCTTTCTGGATGCGATCTCGAACCGGCCACCAGCGATCAGTATATGCAGTTTCACGTCGATCAGGCTGACCGGGTCGCCGCGTCGTGCACGGTCCATGGAAGAATAAGTCAGCCTGGTCGGGTCAATAATCGTAATGCCGCCGCTGCCAACGACTTCGAGGTCATCCCCGGGCCTGATAAATGCGGCAGTGTCCTCATCAAGCCCTATGCCCACGGCGAACGGGTTGTATGCCAGTGCGGTAAGCAGCCTGCCGAGGCGGTCCCGCTGCCGAAAATGCTGGTCGATGATAAAATTGTTGGTGAGCCCGAGTCCGGGCGCCATCGTGACCATGTCGGGACTCGGTGTGCTGCCCTCATCGCCCCCGGCAATCATGTGCTCCGACATGAACGCGGCGCCGGCTGAGGTGCCTGCCACATGCATGCCGGCCGCATTACGCCGTCGAATGGTCTGTGCGACCGGCGTGCCACCGAGCGTGGTCGACAACCGCAGTTGATTGCCCCCGGTCATGAAAACGCCGTCTGCTTTTTCGATGTAGTCGAGATACTTGTCTGACTGACAATCCTCCCGCGTAATCAGTTGCAAGACCTGGGCATGCCTGATGCCGAGCTTGCGAAACAGTTTTTCGTAGTTGCGCCCGGTATCTTCCAATTCGGACGCCGTCGGTATGATGGCAATGCGCGCATTCCTGCCGCCGCAGATATCGATAAACTTGTCGAGGATTTCCGGGTTATCGAATTTCTCCTCAGCGCCACCGATCGGGATCAGGTAGCCGCGCCTGGAGTAGTCAGTATGATTGGAGGGACCCATTATTTTTCTTTCTGTTTATCCTGATTCTCGAACTGGCCGAAGACCCGCTGCCCCCCTGCCCGTATATGCCAGATGCCGGCGATCATCACGTCGCGGATTTTGTCGTCATCATCAAGCACAATCAAATCGGCTGCATCACCGTCGCGAATTCGTCCACGATCGTGCAAGCGCAGTATATCGGCCACATTGCTCGTGAATGCCGGCAATACCTGCTCCAGTGCTGCACCGTTACCAAGCAGCCTCTGCAATGTCTCAAGCAGGCTCGCAGGCTTAGCCGTTTCCATGTGCAGCATCTCGCCCTGTTCGTTAAAGACCGGCAGACAGCCACCGCCGTCGGAACTTACGGTCACCCGGTTGGCGGGAGCGCCGGATTCCAGAAACTTAAGCAACGCGACATCTGCCGCCCACGCATCTTCGTCTTCAGCAACCGGGAATGCGGTGATGTCCACCGTGCTCCCGCCGCGAGCGAGTTCGATGGCTTCCTCAAACAATGCCTTTCGCCGGTTGATATGGGTCGGATTGAAGACGCGTGCCGGAAGCTCGCTGATCTGCAATGCCTGGCGCACGAGGTCAAGGCCACGTTCGCCATCGCCGAGATGCAGATGCACGATACCTGCCTTACCGGAGATCATGCCCGCGACATGCGCATCGCTCGCAATTCGCAGCAGCTCGTCTCGCGTCGGCTGACTCGAGCGGTGATCGCTTAAAGCCAGCTCGCCGACGCCGATGACCGGATCGAGATAGACGATGTCGTCACGGACGCTGCCGGTTAGCGTTACCGGGGGCACGTGATAGCCACCGGTATGACACCACGCAGCCAGCCCATCCTCGCGAAGTGCATGCGTCTGGGCCAGCAAAGATCGCGTATCCCTGGTCGTGTCGTCGGTGCCCAGCACGCCAACAACGCTGGTGACGCCGGAACGGGTAAATTGTCCGAGCGTCAGTGGCGGCACACGCGTCCTGAATCCGGATTCCCCGCCCCCGCCGGTAACATGCGCATGTCCGTCGATGAAGCCGGGTATAAGGCGCCGCCCTTCAAGATCGATTTCGGTGGCGCACGGCGCCGCCAACCCGGCCTTTTTGTCGCTGACAGCAATGACCTTGCCGCCACCGATCAGCACATGACGAAGACCTAAGTCCTCAGGCGCGAAGACCAGGGCATTGATCAGGAGTTTCAACAAGGGAGGAGTCCAGCACCAAAAAATGGGGCGTTATACTACACTAACGCGCCACCACCCAACAGATGATCTGCCGCAGGAAATGAGCCAAATCCCGCTCGGAAAACCGACGGAATACCCTGACCAATATTCACCCCGGGTATTGTTTGCGGTGCTTCGTAGTGAGGCCCGAAAAGCCCTCGAACTGGGCGACGAATTGCCGTTTCAGGGTGCAGATATCTGGAATGCCTGGGAGCTTACCTGGCTGGAGCCGTCCGGAAAGCCGGTCGTCGCAACCGCGGTCATCACCGTCCCCGCCAATTCCGCAAACATCGTTGAGTCGAAATCACTGAAGCTTTATCTGAACTCGCTCGCAATGTCACGATACGCATCCATTGATGAAATTGCCGGAGTCATCCGTCGCGATTTGTCACGAATTACCGGGTCACAAGTTATGATTGGCATAACGCCGGCCAATGAATTTCCGGCCAGGAAAATTGCCGATCTCCCTGGTGACTGTATTGATGACCTCGATGTGCAGATCGATGCAGGCAGTGTCGACGCCAAAATCCTGAAAACCACTGGCAAAGATTCGATCGATGAAGCATTGCATTCTCACCTGTTGCGCAGCAACTGCCCGGTTACGCATCAACCGGACATGGGCAGCATCCTGATCCGCTATCGGGGACCCGCAATCGACCGCGAATCTTTGCTCAGGTACATCGTATCGTTCCGCCAACACAATGACTTTCACGAGACCTGCGTTGAGAGAATGTTTCTCGACATCAAAGCGCGTTGCCGCCCTGGCAAATTGACGGTGTATGCTCGCTACAACCGCCGCGGCGGACTCGACATCAATCCGTTTCGCTCGGATTTCGAGACCATGCCGGAAAATCCACGACTCTGGCGTCAATAACGCATCGCTCGCTGGGGCGAGTTCCTGCGACACCTAATCGCGCTGCCTTTGCAGGAGCTCTTCCTAAGCGAGCGATTTTATTCAGGGCTTGGTGATATCTTCCGGCTCGATCTGGTGGCCCCATTCCCGTTTCGCAGCGAGGTAATCCTTGTTTGCATCGCCAACGCCGCAGACGTGTTTCACACGTGTGACTTTCGACAGTCCAAGTGCATTGAGGTCATCGACCTTTTTCGGGTTATTGGTCAGCAGGCGAAACGGCTGATCACCCAGAAAATACTTCAACAAGGCAGCAGCATCGCTGAAGTCGCGTGAATCGTCCGGCAATCCCAGCGAGCGATTCGCCTGGTAAGTGTTCTCGCCCGCGTCCTGCAGCAGATAGGTGGCAGCCTTGGCCCAGAGCCCGATACCTCGTCCCTCGTGGCCCGACATATAGACGATCATGCCGCCCGCAGAATCGTCCGCGATGCGCTCGAGTGCAGAGAAAAATTGCGGTCCGCAGTCGCAGCGCTCAGAACCGAATACGTCGCCAGTCAGGCAGCTGGAGTGAATCCGCACCAGCGGGTTGTCCCACACCTCCGAATCACCGAGAAGCAACACGCTGTTGACGGCCATCGACGAGGCCAAAACCGCAAATGATTGCTGGCCGCCGCGCTCTCTGAGTTCGTCGGCAAGTTCCTGCGCTCTGGCCAGTTCTGTGTGGCGGACGCTCGCATACCACGTGGTCTCGTAATGACGGCCGTGGCGTTCGAGCGGCAAGGGAATCGGCCCGAGAATGCTAAGGGCCCGGGCTCCAGGTTCGGGCGCATGATTCGGGTCCGTTACCTGGCCCTCCGCGTCGATGCGGATGAGTGTGCCCTGGGCGACAAGCCGCTCGCGGACGGTTGGATCGATATAACTGAACATGGCGGGAGACTACCATTTTGTTCAGGAAAAATGCCTTGCTGACCCGCCAGTCATTAAAGTATAGTAACTGACTCACGGGTCAATAGAAGCAGATTTCAATGGCAGAGCCCCGCTTTCAGCGCCGCAAGGAAGATCGTCCGGCGGAAATTACACAGGCGGCGCTGGCCGCGTTCGCGGAGAATGGCTACGCGGCGACCAGGGTCGACGAAGTTGCGAAGCGGGCCGGCGTCAGCAAAGGGCTCCTCTATCTTTACTTCAAAACGAAAGAAGACCTGTTCAAGGCCGTCATTCGCAGTTTCCTGTCGCCGCGGATCGATGCACTGATCAGCAACATCGAAGAAACGGAATTGTCGGCCGAGGAATTTGTGCGCGGACCGTTTCTGGAATTCGCAACTTCTCTTCCAAAGTCGCCGGCGAAGATACTCGTAAGGCTGATGATCGCCGAGGGCCCTAAACATCCGGATCTCATTGCGTGGTACTGGGACAACGTCGTCTCGAGGGCGCTCGATGCGCTGCGCACCCTGATCAAAAGAGGCGTCGACAACGGCGAATTTCGCAAGTCAGCACTGGATGAATTCCCGCAACTGCTGATTACACCCATCTTTTTCTCCATGGTCTGGACGCTTCTTTTTCAACCGCATACGGACCTTGACACCGATCGATTCATTGAGGCGCATGTGGAAATGGTGCTCGATTCGGTGAAAGCAAAATGCCAATGAAAAACGCGAAAACGTTTTTCCTGTGTATTTCGTTGACGATGATGACGCTTGCCGGTTGCGATTCACAGAATGCAAATCATCGAATCGTCGGGCAACTTGAGTCGGACCGCATAGAAATCACTGCCGAGGTGTCGGAGCCGATCGTCGAACGCGCGGTTATAGAGGGACAATCAGTAACTGCGGGCCGTTTGCTAATCACGCAGGACACCTCGCGTATCAACTCAAGGATAGCGGAGGCCAGGGCCAGTGAAGCGCAGGCGCGCGCGCGGCTTGACGAATTGATCCGCGGCCCGCGCAAGGAGCTGATCGTAGCCGCGCAGGCAAACGTTCACGGTGCCAGGGACGAACTCGCGTTTCGCGAGACCGATCTTGATCGGGCACAACAGGTTCATGAGTTAAATCTTGCTTCGTCTGATTTGCGTGACCGGGCGAGGGCGGCGCGCGATAACGCAAAAGCAAACCTTGGAAATCTGCAGGCAAAACTTGACGAATTGCTCACCGGTACGACGCTGGAGGAGCTGCGCCAGGCTGAGGAAGCGCTTAGCCAGGCTGGCGCGAGGCTCGCATCCCTGGCTATCGACCTCCAGCGGCATTCATCCGTCGCACCTGTCGACAGTATTGTCGACTCACTTCTGTTCGAGGTGGGTGAAAGACCGGCAATCGGCCAGCCCATGGTCATCCTCCTGTCGGGACGGCAACCTTATGCGCGCATTTTCGTTCCCGAGGCGATTCGTGTTCGTGTGACCTCGGGTACCAGGGCAAAGATATATGTCGACGGCCTTGAAGAACCACTGGCCGGCAGAGTTCGCTGGGTAGCCAGCGAGGCGGCTTTCACGCCCTACTTCGCATTGACCGAGCATGACCGCGGGCGACTCAGTTATGCGGCAAAAGTTGATGTACTGAATGCGCGCACCCGCCTGCCGGACGGCGTACCGGTCGAAGTCGAATTGCTCCTGGGCAACGACAAAGAATGAACAGCAACGCAGAACTCGTCATCAAGGCGCGTGGCCTGACCAAACGATTCGGAAATCTCACTGCTGTCGACCATCTCGATCTCGACGTGCCGCGCTCGATCATTTACGGCTTTCTAGGGCCAAATGGCTCCGGCAAAACAACCGCTATCCGTATGCTCTGTGGACTCCTTACGCCATCAGAAGGCAGCGCGACTGTACTTGGCCTTGAGGTTCCGAAAAATGCCAACGCCCTTAAACCAAACATCGGTTATATGACGCAGAGGTTTTCACTTTATGGTGATCTGACGGTGCAGGAAAACCTTGAGTTCATCGCTGATATTTATTCATACCCCCGGCACAGCCGAAATGCGAGGATTGAGGAACTCATCGAGCAATATGATCTGGCAGGCCAGCGAACGCAATTTGCCGGCACCATGAGTGGAGGACAAAGGCAAAGACTGGCGCTCGCCTGCGCCGTGCTGAACAAGCCGCAACTGCTGTTACTCGATGAGCCGACCACTGCGGTTGATCCGAAAAGCCGGCGTGATTTCTGGGCTAAGCTGTTTGCGCTGGCGGACGCCGGAACCACGATCCTGATCTCAACACACTATATGGACGAAGCCGAGCGCTGCCACCGGCTCGCGATTCTCGATCACGGACGCAAGGTCGCGGACGGTTCACCCGCCGAACTGCAGGCAGCAACCGGGATGTCGATTATTGAGGTGCTGGCGAAAGATCCGCAGGCGGTCCAGAGAGAACTCGACAAACTACCTGAAGTGGCAAGCATCACCCAGCTCGGTATGCGCCTGAGGGTACTGATCCCCGATACGAACAGTGATCCGCTGTCCCTCGTAGATCGGGTGCTGGTGGCCATGAACCTGGAAGCCAGTACTGAAATCGTCTCCGCGTCACTGGAAGATGTGTTTGTTGCCGCCACCATGGAAGACAGCAGCGTCGGGAAAGCAGCGTGAAGTTCGCCCCGCGACTGCTCGCCGTAATGCGCAAGGAATTTCTGCAACTGAAACGCGACCGGCTCACGTTTGCAATGATCGTCGGTATTCCTGTCATGCAGATGCTTCTCTTTGGCTATGCAATCAATACCGATGTCAGAAACCTGGTATCGGCCGTCGCCAATCAGGCAAACAGCCATCTGTCGCGCCAGTTCATTAGTGAACTCGGCCAGACCCAGGTGCTGGATTTGCGCTATGTCGTCGACACGCCGCAGGAAATAGAGGCGCTCCTTGAAGCCGGCAAGATTTCGATCGGAATATATATTCCGCCGGACTTCGACAGGCGGGTTATCGACGACCGGCGGGCGGCGGCTCACCTGATGGTCGATGCTATCGACCCGACCGTCATCGGTGTCGCCAATCAGCTCAGAAACATGCCACTCAAATTCGATTCAACCATTGCACCGCCAACGCGGGCCGGTACATTCGAGGTGCGGCCCTATTTCAACCCGGAAAGGCGATCCGTCGTATTCATCATGCCCGGCCTGATCGGCATCATTCTGACACTGACCATGATGCTGTTCACGGCGGTCGCGGTGGTCCGGGAACGCGAACACGGCAATCTCGAATTGCTGATCAATACCCCGGTCAGTACCACCGAACTCATGATTGGCAAGGTTGTTCCGTACATCCTGATCGGCATCGTGCAACTGGCGTTGATCATTGCTGTCGGGCATTTTCTCTTCAATGTGCCAATCCGCGGCAGCATTCTGGACCTTTACCTGGCAGCATCGGTCTTCATTGCCGCGAACCTGGCGCTTGGCCTGTTCATTTCTACCATCGTCAAGACACAATTTCAGGCGATTCAGATCACATTTTTCATCCTGCTGCCTTCGATTCTTATAAGCGGCTTTGTGTTCCCCTTCGAAGGTATGCCAAGAATCGTGCAATACCTCGGTGAGATTCTGCCTACGACCCATTTTATTCGCATAACGCGCGGTATCATGTTGCGGGATACGCCGCTTGGCGATATGTCTCAGGAATTGCTTGCCCTGGGCGTATTCGCGCTGGTGGCGATGACTGCTGCGACGATTCGCTTTTCAAAGCGGCTGGACTGATAAGAACCTGGCTCAGCATTCCGCGGCATTGTAATACGGCCGCCGCCACCTGATCGTGAGCGGCACGGCGATATTCAGGCAGAATGCCGTCGGGTCTTTTTTGCCGCGACGACGGCGACGAAAACAGCGGTCCAGATCACCGCAAGGTGTGCTAGCGGGTGCATTTCATTTTGCCTGCAATCATGGCCAAGCCGTCAGTTGGCGCGAATGCGACTACAGGTATGCCTTCAGACGTGGTAAACAGGGCGATCCAGGACTCGTGAGGACCCCCTGAACAGTGAATACAGAGCCCCAGTCAGAATTCTACTGTATACATCGTTGACGACGATCAGGCGATCCGCCACGCCATGGAACTCCTGATGCGGTCGGTTGGCCTTGATTACGAAATATTTCATTCGGCGGATGAATTCCTCGCCAGCCATACCAACGACAGGGCCGGTTGCCTGGTTCTCGACATCCGCATGCCCGGCCTGGGTGGCCTGGAGCTGCAGGAGAAACTCAACGAGCTCGGCAGCACCCTGCCGATCATATTCATCACCGGTCACGGTGACGTGCCAATAGCGGTCGAGGCCATGCAAAAGGGCGCGGTTGATTTCATTCAGAAGCCGTTTCGGGACCAGGAATTCCTGGATCAAATATTCGAGGCACTCAAGACCGACCAGCGAAGGCGCTCGGCCCGCGATCGAAAAGCGGAGGTTTCAAATCGGGTTGAAAAGCTGACCAAACGCGAGTGCGAGGTAATGGACCTGGTCGTCACCGGCAAACCCAACAAGGTCATCGCCTATGAACTCGGCGTCAGCCAACGCACAGTGGAGATTCATCGCGCCAGGGTCATGGAAAAAATGGAGGCAAGATCGCTGGCCGACCTGGTCCGCATGCACCTGGCGATCCGACAAAAGGCCGCTGCTAGTTCCGTGCCCCGGTTGCCTCCTTTATCGTCGCGCACTCAATACACTCGCCGGCATATGGATAAGCCTCGATCCGTTTTGCACCGATAGCCGAGCCACAACGCGAACACAGACCATATTTTCCGGCGTCCATACGGCGTAACGCCTGGGAAACTTTCTCCAGCTCCTTGCGCGCTTCGTTGCCGAGCGCATCGACTACCTCGCTGTCCTCAAGCTGAATCGCCCGCTCCTTGGAATCGCTCTCCAGGCCGCGGCGCAGATTGTCAGTGATACGCTCGAGCCGGGCGCTGAACTCTAATTTCTTGTTTTCCAGGCGATCGCGGAGTCCGTCCGGCTGGTTCGGGTCCATTGTTGAGTGCCTCCTTTCGCGTCGGCGGGCGCCGGCGCGCGCAACCCTGCGACGCCGGTAACCGGCCATGGCTCATTTAATAGTACCGCAGAAGTCACAAGAATCAGTAAATACACCTATGGCGGCCGACAGTACCCCATCATTCTGCAAGTAAAATGCAGTCTGTTGAAAATAATACGTAAATTCCGAGATCCGCTAGGCAACAGGACTTATAGGCGCGGTCCCGGCTTGCGACTAGTCTCAAGCTGACGCCCTGGAGGGCTATAATCCGCCGTTCCGAGACGGCAGGACCATGCAAAATATCAGCCAGATCATGTGCGTCATCGATCCGCGACGACCGCGCAACCGCGAGCGCCTACATCCCGGTGTCAATACCGTTCGAAGAACTTGAAGAACTGGTCATTTCAGACCATAAGAAACAGTTTGCTGAAGTAACCGCAAGGCACAATATCGATTCCGCCCATGCACACCTTGTCGCAGGACTGACCCACGAAGAACTGCCAGAGTTTTGCAGTAATATAGATGCCGCCGTCGTGGTCATGGGTGCCATATCCAGGAATCGCTGGAAGCGGCTGTTCATCGGTGCCACGGCAGAACGAACCCTTGAACATCTGCCCTGCAATCTCCTGATCGTCAAACCGGACTGGTTCCGCATACCGGACGAAATTGCTGAAGACCGCACAGCATAGACAAGGAAAAGCAATGCAGGAAATCTCGAAGATACTGTGTGTCATTGACCTGGAGGTAGAGGCACAGCCGGCAATGCAGCGCGGCGCCTGGCTCGCAAAGCATTTAGATGCCGAACTCGAGTTACTGATCTGTTATTACAACGAATATCTCACCGGCGGCCGCCTGAGCAATTATCCGTCACTCGAGAACGCCCAGGAGGACATCCGTAATGGCCTCAAGCGGCGTCTCGAGTTGCTGGCCGAGCCGCTCCGTGAATCCGGCCTCGTCGTCAATACGGCCTCAACCTGGGATCACCCGCTGTACGAGGGCATTGTCCGCCACGCAATCGCCTGCGATGCCGATATCGTATTCAAGGATACGCACCATCATTCAGCCGTCTCGCGTGCATTGCTGACCAACACCGACTGGAACCTGATTCGGATCTGCCCGGTACCGCTCTGGCTGGTCAAACCGCATGATATTTCGGATAAGCCGACATTTGTCGCTGCCATCGATCCCTTGCATGAACACGACAAACCGGCAGCACTGGACGATGAGATCCTGGTCATCACTAAAGCGCTCGCCGATGCGACCAACGCAGAAGTTCGCGCATTTCACTCCTACGACCCACGAATCGCCGTTGCGACCGCCACTGCGAACGCATACATTCCAGTGTCGTTGCCATTTGATGAAATCGAGAAACAAATGCATGAGCAGCACGAGAAACGCTTCAACGAGGTCGTAAATTTCCACGGCATTGACGCCGAGAAATCGCACCTCGTTGCAGGCGTAACGCATGAGGAATTGCCGGAGCTCTCAAAGAGCGTCGGAGCCGATGTCGTGGTAATGGGCGCTGTCTCGAGAAATCGCTGGAAAAGGCTGTTTATTGGCGCCACGGCAGAGCGCACACTCGAACACCTGCCGTGCGACCTCCTGATTATCAAACCTGACTGGTTCCAGGTACCGGCCGAAATTGCCGAGGGAAAAGCCGCGTAGCCCGGCTGACTGGCTAATCGCGGAATATTCTGAGTAATTCGGCGGTGCCGTGCGGTGCATCACCCTCTTCGTTCGTCAGAACGTAGAGGGCGCCATCAGGCCCTAACCCGGGCTTCGCGAATACGTTGTGCACGATCGACGAGCAGCCTTTCTTCGGCAACGACGCGATCACCGTCGAGCACCAGCCTGCTCAGATGCTGCCCGGCCAATGACGTGACGAAAATATTTCCGCGCCATTCAGGAAACATGCTACCCGTATAAAAAATCAGGCCCGACGGCGCGATCGATGGCCGCCAGAAATAACGTGGCTGTTCCATGCCTGCCTGTTTCGTGAGCCCATCGCCGACCGGCGCACCGCTGTATTCCGTACCGTAGGTAATAACCTTCCACCCGTAGTTGGCGCCGGCACGGATACGATTCAGTTCGTCTCCACCGCGCGGTCCATGCTCGGTAATCCATATCTCGCCGGTATCAGGGTGGCTCGCGAACCCGGAGATATCGCGATGCCCGAGACTGAATATTGCGGAGGGAACACTCGGATCCGCGCTCCAGGGATTGTCGTCGGGCACAGAACCGTCCGGGTTGAACCGCAGCAACTTGCCGAACGTAATGCCGAGGTCCTGCGCATCTTCTGTGAAAACGTCACCCGCCCCGGAAACCAGCAGCTTCCCATCCGCCGCAAAATGAATTTCCTGCGAACCGCTGCCGTCAATGATGATTTCGACATCCACAATTTGCAGATTGGCCCGATCAAGACGGCCGCGACCCACCCGTGGAATATTCTTGCCATCGGGTACCTGTGGTTTGCCTGTGAACGAGAAATAGGCCAGCTGATTCTCCGTAAAGTCAGGGTCGAGCGCAACGTCGAACAACCCGGCCCAGCCCTCGTGTGACATTTCCGGCAATCCGTGGAGTGGCTCGGACAATTGCCCTTTGGTGTCCAGAATTCGCATATTCCCGACATATTCGGTGATGAGGATCTCACCACCCGGCAGAAATGCCAGCGCCCACGGCGCGGACAGGCCAGACGCAATGGAAACAACTTCGTACGCCGTTTCCTCGGCGGAGACTGCCCTGGTTTGTCCTGAAAATGCGGGTGCGGAGGGAATGCGATCTACCCTGAAGGTTGGCAGCTCTTCTTCCTGTGCAACCAGCGGCGGCGCCAGCAACAAGACCGCAAGCAGCGGCAAAGTTACAGTTGCCAGCGACAATTCGTGACTCAATGACAATGGATGCCCCTTACAATTCCCTGCAACCCGGACTATAAGACGAGAACGTCGTATTATCATCATTCCCCGCGCTAATGAAGGAATTTTATAATGATCAAAGTAAGCGTTATGTATCCGAACAGCGAAGGCGCCTCGTTCGACATGGACTATTACCGCAACAGCCATATGCCAATGGTTCGTGAGAAGCTCGGCGACGCCTGCAAAGATTCGGCGATCGATGGTGGCCTCGGTGGCGGCACGCCGGATTCACCGCCCACCTATATAGCGATGGGGCATCTTTACTTCGATTCGGTTGAAGATTTTCAATCTTCCTTCGGCCCTCATGCCGACGAGATCATGGGCGACATTCCAAACTATACCAACATCGAACCAGTCATCCAGGTTAGCCAGGTACACAGCTAGTTCTTATTCGACCCGATTAAGGCGCCCATGTCGCCAGAGGATTTCGTCATGTTGTTACGCAAGTGGATGCTCGATTGTGGGGGGATGGCATTAGTCGCCGGACTGTTGGCATCGGTGCCGGTTACTGCAGACACCATTGCCGTGATTGGCACCGGCGACGTTGCCGGCGCCCTCGGTCCGGAGTTCGCAGCCCTTGGTCATACCATCGTCTATGGCTCGCGCGACCCGTCGCGAGACAAGGTGCGCGCGCTTGTCGAGCGCACGGGCAACGGTGCCTCAGCGACGACGCCAGCGGAATCTGTCGTCGGCGCCGACATTGTGGTGATGGCAGTACCCGGCACTGCCGTCGAAGCGATCACGAATGGACTGGGTGACCTGTCGGGAAAAATTATTATCGATCCGACTAATGCAATTGACCGCAGTGATGATGGCTACTTCAAACTGGTTTACGACTCCTCGACCGCCGAGATAATTCAGGACGCCGCGCCGGCCGCGTATGTCGTCAAAGCGTTCAATACCCTGAACTGGCGGACCATGGTTGATCCTGACTCCTCCGGCGGTCCGGTCAGCATTCCCCTGGTCGGCGATAGCGCTGAGGCAAAAGCGACGGTTGCCGAACTGGTCGAAGGTATGGGACTGGAAGCCATCGACTTAGGACCCCTGCGTTATGCCCGCCATATCGAGGGCATGCTGCTGGTCTGGATTCACAACCGCTATGGCGGGGGTGATGGTCCTGCGTTTGATTATCATCTGCGCAAAGAACAATAATGCCGTGCAACAGCTGGGAACCACTGGGCGAATTTCTTGAGTGCCCCGTGCCGGCAATCGCCGAAAAAATACGCTGTCAGGCCAACTGATTTTAGTCATTTTTTTGTTTAACAACAACGAGTTATCGCGAAATGTTTTACGCGTAAAGTGCATCCGGGCCCTGGCTGGGTGACCGCCTTCGACCACCAGCAGCGGACACCATCGTTACTGATTCAAGCGGCCTGGTTACCGATACGATCCAGCCAGAAATCAAATGGTCTCCCAGGCACAAAAATGTCCAATCCGACGGCCGGCTCGTTCGACGGGTTGATCACAGAATGGGGTTCGCCGCCAGGCAAAAAGGCACAGTCGCCCTCGTTAAGAGTCCGTTCCCCATCAGCATCCGTCTTAATGACAAGTGTTCCCTTCAATACGACGAGAATTTGCAGGTTTTCATGATGATGAACCGGCGAGGCATGTCGCGCAGGCTTGACAAAGTGTTCGATCGAAATTTCCGGTTCTCCACACAATCTGATTCGCTTCCAGCCTTTCTCTGGTTCACAAGATTCGGCTGCTTCAAATCGAACAATCTTCATCGCTTGCACCCCATTGGCTCATAACATGAATAGCTCAAAGTATTCCACACTTGTCAGTACTTCGGTTTGTAAAACTTATACGGGTCCGACCCCACTCTTGATGTGGTGGCGGGCGTCGACAGGCCGCATGAATGCGTTGCTGATGAGTGCAACGGCGAGTAATGCGGCCATCAGGATCATCGTCGTATTGTAAAGACCGCTGGTCGGATCGATGGTACCTGGTGGTGCAATTTCCATCAGGCTCGCGATCGTGACCGTCTTTTGTTCGATGAGAACATTCAGTTGCTCAACGGGCGCACCGAAGTGCGCGGCGAATGCGTTCGCGTCGATTCCTGACATCAAATCCTGTATTGCCTGATTGACTGAGCTCTGACGTAAGGACGTGATTGCCAGCGGGCCGAGAACGCCGGCCGTGCTCCAGGCGGTCAGCAGGCGTCCATGGATTCCGCCCACAAATTTCGTGCCGAAGATATCCGCAAGATAGGCGGGAATAGTTGCGAAGCCTCCGCCGTACATCGTGAAGATGATCATGGTTGCGGCATAGAAATAAACCAGCCAGACAACGGCCGGATTGACGCTGACCTGCTGCGCCGTGAAAGGCACCGACAGGTAAAGCAGAATCCCGAGAATGAAAAATATCCAGTAAGTATTGCGGCGGCCGATGTGGTCGGAACTGCTGGCCCAGAAGAAACGGCCGATCATGTTGAACACACTGATCATTACGACATAGGTTCCTGCAAATGTCGCGTCGACGATATGCGGCAATGTGGTGCCGAATATTTCGGTAATCATTGTTCTCGCCACACCCAGTACGCCGATACCTGCAGTCACGTTCAAACACAACACGATCCACAGCTGATAAAACTGCGGTGTTTTTAATGCCTGGTCGATATCGACATCGTGCGTCGTAACCAGGTGCTGCCGATCATCTTCCGGTGGCGGCTGCCAGCCGGCCGGCTGCCAGCCCGCTGCCGGTAATCGATACGAAAATGCAGCAAGCAACATGACAATCAAATAAATTAAACCGATAGCCACGAAAGTCTCGGCGACTCCAGTTGCGCCGGTGCCAACAACATAGACGCCTTCAGGCCCGGGCATTGTCATGCCGCGCACATCAGCGGCACTGGCCACGACCACTTCCTGCAGGACACCGGATACATCGACGAAACGTCTGCCGGCCTCGGTGATCAGTTCAACCGACTCTGTTGCACCCAGATACTCTGGAGCGCGATAGAACATTTTCAGGAAGTATTCTTTCAACGGCGCGCCGATCATCGCGCCGCCGCCGAAACCCATGATCGCCATGCCCGCGGCCATGCCGCGCCGGTCCGGAAACCAGCGAATCAGGGTGCTGACGGGTGATACATAGCCAAGCCCGAGGCCGCATCCGCCGATAACGCCGTAGCCCAGGTATATCAGCCACAGCTGATGGGTGAAGATGCCGGCCGCACCGACGATGTAGCCACCCCCCCAGCAACAAGCGGCAACAGTGCCGACCAGGCGGGGCCCGACTTTTTCCAGCCAGCGACCGGCGACTGCTGCGGATAAGCCGAGGGACACGATGGCGACCGTGAAAATCCAGACGACTTCACCGAGATTCCAATCATCCGCTGCGCTGCCTACAACGCCGAATACTTTGCTCAGTGGCGGGTTATAGATGCTCCATGCATAGACGGAACCAATGCAAAGGTGAATTGCGACCGATGCAAGAGGCACACGCCAGCGGTTGTAGCCCGGAGGCGCAATGATTCTTTCCCTGGAAAGCAGTCCGGCCATCGATGCTATTCCCCAAGCACAGGTGCGCAAGGGCCATATGTTGGCACGATGGGGCGAAAGGAATCCAGTCCGGACGTCAGCCCGCATCCACTCGGGTACTCAATAAAAATGGCCTGCTCAGTAGTTTGCCGTCAACATTATCCAGAATTTGCTGGTGTCGGGGTCGCGTGCTGATCGGCGTCATACAATGCCGCCTTGAACAGCACTCCGTAGCGATCGCCAAGGCTGCGCCCAACTCAGGCAAATATATTGCGTCAAGGATTCGTCAGCAGACGCCTATACGTATAGAACACTTGCGTGATACTGCAGATGCTTTTCCATGAATGTCGAGATGAAGTAGTAGCCGTGGTCATACCCATCATGACGACGCAATTCCAGCGCCACACCATGCTCCTTGCAGGCCGCCTCGAAAAGATGCGGATGCAATTCCTGCTGTAGAAACTGGTCCGCCATCCCCTGGTCGATCAGGATTTCATGCTCGGGAATGGCATCCAGCCTTTTTACAAGTTCTGTTGCGTCGTATTCGATCCAGGTCGACTGATCCGCTCCGAGATAATTGCGTAGCGCCTTCTGCCCCCAGGGACAATTGATCGGACTGCAGATCGGCGCGAATGCGGAAATACTCTTATATATATGCGGGTTCCTCAGACCCAAAGTCAACGCGCCATGGCCGCCCATCGAGTGACCGCTAATGCTCTGCCGATCGCGATCGCCCGGAAAATTCGCAAACAGGACTTCTGGTAATTCCCTGGTCACGTAGTCGTACATGTGAAAGTGCTGGTTCCACGGCGCTTCAGTCGCGTTCAGGTAAAAGCCGGCGCCCAGCCCAAAATCATACGCTCCGTCCGGATCGTCCGGCACGCTATCGCCGCGGGGACTGGTATCCGGGTTGACCAGCATCAGCCCAAGTTCAGCAGCAAAACGCTCTGCGCCGCTTTTGATCATGAAAGTTTCTTCGGTGCAGGTCAGGCCGGACAGAAATGTGACGACGGGGACCGGCCCGTCAGCCGCCTGCGGCGGCTGAAAGACGGAAAACTGCATATCGCAGTTGTTCACTGTCGATGCGTGCCGATAGAAGCCGACCCTGCCGCCAAAGCAGGCGTGTTCACTGATGATGTCCATTCTTATCTCAGTATCGCCCGCTTAGGAAGGGCCCCTACAGATTTTTTCTAAGCAGCGAATTACCGTAGGAGCCCTTCCTAAGCGGTCGATTTCCTCAAAGCTTTTGGAAGATCAGGGTTGCGTTGGTGCCGCCAAACCCAAAACTGTTTGTCATGACCGTCTTTATCCCGGCGTTATCGATTCTCTCGGTCACCAGCGGCATGCCCTCGGCAGCAGGATCGAGGTCTGTGACGTTTATGGACGGAGCGATGAAGTCGTTATCCAACATCAGCAAACAATGAATCGACTCCTGTGCCCCCGTGGCGCCCAGCGAATGACCGCACAGCGATTTACTCGACGCGAACCGGGGCACGTCATCGCCAAACACTTCCTGCATGGCTTCGAGTTCCCTGGTATCTCCGACCGGCGTACTGGTGCCGTGCGTATTGATGTAGTCAATCGGTGCATCAACTGTCGAACGGGCGAGCTGCATGCAGCGGACTGCACCTTCTCCGGACGGTGCAACCATGTCGAATCCATCCGAAGTTGCCCCGTATCCCTTAATCTCGGCATAAATTTTAGCACCACGCGCCTGTGCATGTTCGAGTTCTTCGACGACAACCATGCCGGCGCCCGCCGCCATAACGAAGCCATCACGGTTGACGTCATACGGTCTCGACGCCGTCGACGCCGCATCATTGTAATTTGATGACAAAGCGCCCATCGCATCGAACAGGCTTGCCAGCGTCCAGTCCTCTTCCTCACCGCCACCGGCAAACACCAGGTCCTGCTTGCCAAGCTGGATCTGCTCCATCGCCGCACCAATGCAATGCGCGCTGGTCGCACACGCCGAGGTAATTGAGTAATTCACACCTTTAATATGAAACGGTGTCGCAAGGCAGGCCGACACGGTGCTGCCCATGGTACGCGGAACCATGTAGGGTCCGATCCGGCGAACCCCTTTTGCGCGCAAGGTATCGGCGCTAATCACGATATTGGCGCTTGAAGCACCGCCGGATGCCGCGATCAGGCCGCTGCGCGGGTTGGAGATATCGGACGCTTCGAGCCCGGCATCATCGATAGCCTGCTGCATCGCTATATAAGAGTATGCCGCGGCGTCTCCCATGAATCGCCGCACCTTGCGATCGATAAAATCGGCCGTGTCGATATCGACGCTACCACTGACCTGGCTGCGCAGGCCCCTTTCTGCGAACCCTTCGTTAAAGGTGATTCCGGAACGGCCATCGCGCAGCGAGTCGAGCACTTCCGACTGAGAATTGCCCAGGCACGAAACCACGCCAAGTCCCGATATCACGACACGGCGCACATTAACCCCCATGAAACGACTCCAAGTCCCGATATCACGACACGGCGCACGCCGACTCCTTAAAAATCGTCGGTTGACGTAAACAAGCCGACGCGCAGATCTTCCGCTTTATAAATTTCCCGTCCATCGACGGTGACGGTTCCGTCTGCGACGACCAATACAAGCCTCCGCGTAATCATGCGCTTGATCTGCAGCTTGTACGTTACCAGTTTTGCGGCAGGCAGCACTTGTCCGCGGAATTTGACCTTGCCGGCGCCGAGTGCACGACCGCGCCCCCTGGACCCCGACCAGCTAAGGAAGAACCCGATCAGCTGCCAGAGCGCATCAAGCCCGAGACACCCCGGCATGACCGGGTCGCCCTCGAAGTGGCATTTGAAAAACCACAGATCCGGGTTGATATCCAGCTCGGCGTGAACCTCGCCCTTGCCGTATTCGCCGCCGGTATCCGTGATCAATGTTATCCGGTCGATCATCAGCATGTCGGGCAGCGGCAACCTGGCACTGTCGGGATCGAACAGCTCACCATGCGCGCAGGCGAGTAGCTCTTGCCGATTGTAGGCGTTCTGGCGCCCGGGCGGGCAGCCGACCGGACTGGCAGATGAATCAGATTTGCTCATACGCTCTCCGGCGCATCCTGTAATGATCGTTCAATCAACGTTGCCTGATTGAAGCAGGCTCTGATATGACAACTCAATGGTCGCGTATCTTACCGGACAACCACGTTTGATGCTCTAAAATGGCGCAGCGCATCATATCTTATCGTAGTCCAGAGTAACTCTGTCGCTGACAGGATGGGACTGACAGGCGAGCACATAGCCTTTCTCTATCTCCCAGGGCTCGAGTCCATAGTTCGCATCCATGCGGACTTCGCCTGCGCGCACATAGGTTCGACAGGTTGCACACACACCAGCCTTGCAGGAAAACGGCAGCTCAATACCGTGCTTCGCCGCGGCATCGACGATGCTGCCAGCTTCGGATGACATCTGAAACGATTTCTGGTGGCCGTCCATGATTACGGTGACGTTGAAATCCAGCTCGCCCGTTGCCGGCTCCGAAGGACTCGCGACCGGATTTTTCCTCGGTGCACCGTAACGCTCCGCATGAATGACTTCGTTATCCATGCCCAGCTCGCGAAGCGCGCCACGAACGGTCTCAATCATCGTATCCGGACCACAGATAAATGCTTCGTCGGGCTCGAGGCCGTTGCAAAACTTTCTGTACAGTTCACCGGTTTTCTCGTGATTCAATCGGCCGCTGAAGATCGGGTATTCCTGTTCTTCACGCGTGAATAGAAAGTAAAGCTGCAGGCGTTCCGGAAAACTGTTCTTGAGCGCATAAAGGTCGTCAATGAACATGGTTGTGTTCTGACGGCGGTTTCCATAGAACAACAGGAAGCGGCTGCCTGGCTCCTGCTCAAGCGTTGCCTTCATGATCGAGATCATCGGCGTGATTCCGCTTCCCGATGCAAACGCAAGATAGGTCTTCTCGTTTGCAGGATCGATGGTGGCGTGAAATTGCCCGAAGGGCGGCATAACTTGCAGGACGTCCCCGGCATGCAGCTGATCAGCAACGAATCCGGAAAATCGTCCACCGGGCTGGATGCGGACGCCGATTTCCAGCGGCCCCTCGCCGGGAACCGAGCAAATGCTGTACGTTCGCCGCACCGGCTTTCCTTCGATTTCAATTTGAATTGGCAGATGTTGTCCGGGCAGGAATTCAAATTCGCTCCGCACGTCATCCGGTACCTGCAACGACAGTCGCATCGAGTCTGCAGTTTCGTTTCTCAGCTCAGAGACGGTCAATGAATGAAACTTTCTCATGAGCGATCAGATGCACTTGAAATATTCGAAGGGTTCAAGGCAGTCGTCACACTTGTACGACGCCTTACATGGCGTGGAACCGAATTCACTCACAAGTGAAGTGGTTGTCGCGCCGCACCGGGGACAGGCAATGGATTTTATGCTGCCCAGCATTGCGCGCTTGCTCGTACCATCTGCGGGCGGCGCGATGCCGTAGGCCCGCAATTTTTCGCGCCCCTCATCCGTGATCCACGCCGTGGTCCAGGGCGGAGACAGCACGCGCTTCAGGACGACATTGCCGATGCCTCGATCCAGCAGGCTGTCTACAATATTTTTCTCAATGACTTCCGTTGCCGGACATCCGGAATAGGTCGGCGCGACCTCCACTTCCACGCCGTCGCTCAAAGCTGACACTCGTCGCACGATGCCGAGATCGACGACGCTCAGAACCGGTATTTCAGGATCCGGTACCGCTTCCAGCCACTCCCAGACCTGCTGAACGCAATGTTTTTTGTTGGTTGCATGCTTTGCGGTCATGATTGCCTACCAGTTCAATCCAGGATAGGCGCGTTGCAATTGCTGCATGTCGGCGATCAGGTAGCCGAAATCTTCGGAATGCCGGCCGTCCCGCCCGCCGCCCGCCATCCACTGATCCTCAGGCAGCGCAAGTGTTGCTTCCTCAACAATGGCGGCAACCGCGCTGGTCCATGCGACCTGCAGTTCACCGAGATCCGGGCCCGCAATCCCGGCGAGTACCCATTCATCGGTTTCATCGCCGCTAAAAAGTTCGCCGGTAAACCTCCACAGCTTGTCCAGTGAGTCCTGGACACGCCCATGACTTTCCTCGGTTCCGTCGCCGAGCCGGATAAGCCACTGCGACCCATAGCGAAGGTGGTATCGAATTTCCTTTGCAGTTTTGAGTGAGATTTCCGCAAGGCGTTGATCGCTGCATTCCGACAACGCTTCCAACTGCAGCAGATAGAACACATCGAACAGCACTGAGCGAACAATCACATCACCGAAATGACCGTTTGGCTGCTCAACGAGCAACACGTTTTCGAATTCTCGGTCTGGACGTCTGAAGGCGAAATCATCTTCCATGCGGCCCTCACCTTCAATTTCACCGGCATAGGAATAGAACATGCGAGCCTGACCGAGGTAGTCGAGAGAAAAATTGGCGTTCGCCAGTTCTTCCTCCAGTTCCGGTCCGTCCGCGACAATTTCGATAAGCCGTTGCGCGAGAACGAGCGCGTTATCGCCAAGCCTTACGACATACCTGAAGAGTGCCTGTTCGTTGTTCATGGTCAAAGATTCTCGACACCCTCCGGAATCTCATAAAACGTAGGATGCCGGTAAATCTTGTCCTTCGCCGGTTCAAATAACGCCGCGGACTCGGCCGGATCCGAGGCAATAATTTCGCTGGATTTCACGACCCAGATACTGACACCTTCATTGCGTCGCGTGTACACGTCGCGTGCATGATTTAGCGCCATCTCGTCATCTGCAGCATGCACGCTGCCTGCATGGCGATGGCTCAGGCCGGATTTTGCGCGTATGAACACTTCGTACAGTGGCCAGCTTTTGTCGGTCATTTTTCCCTTCCTAACATCGTCATTCTCACTTGTTGCGCTAAAGATCAATCCGCACCGCTCATAGCATACTTAATCCGCTATGTGGGCGGATTGGGGGCGAGCTCCTACAGGCGAGCTCCTGCGATTCGTCGTTTCAAGTTTCGGGCTAAGCCGCTGCTTGCGCGGCGTGTTTTTCGGCGTATGCCTGTGCCGCTTCGCGGACCCAGGCGCCGCCCTGCTGCGCATCGCGGCGCACCTGCATGCGCTCGCGGTTGCAGGGTCCGTTGCCGGCGAGCACGTCATAGAATTCCTGCCAGTCGATCTCGCCGAATCTGTAATGCGCAGTCTCCTCGTCGAACTCGAGCTCATCATCGGGCACTTTCAGTCCGAGGAAGTCTGCCTGCGGCACCGTCACGTCGATAAATTTCTGGCGCAACTCGTCATTTGAAAAACGTTTGATCTTCCATGCCATCGATTGAGCAGAGTGTTTTGAATCTTTATCACTCGGACCGAACATCATGATCGATGGCCACCACCAGCGATTCAGGGCGTCCTGCGCCATGGCCTTCTGCGCGGCCGAGCCGCGGCTTAAGGCCAGCATGATTTCGAACCCCTGACGCTGATGAAAACTTTCCTCTTTGCATATGCGAACCATCGCTCTCGCATATGGACCATAGGAGCATCGGCAAAGCGGAATCTGATTCATGATGGCGGCACCGTCTACAAGCCAGCCGATGGTGCCGATGTCCGCCCAGGTCAGCGTCGGGTAGTTGAAAATACTCGAGTATTTTGCTTTGCCGCTCAGGAGATCTGCGACCATCTGATCGCGCGACGTGCCCAGCGTTTCAGCGGCGCCGTAAAGGTATAAACCGTGCCCAGCCTCATCCTGCACCTTGGCCAGCAAAATGGACTTGCGGCGCAAGGTCGGGGCCCGTGTGAGCCAGTTCCCCTCCGGCTGCATACCAATTATTTCCGAATGTGCGTGCTGCGAAATCTGCCGCACCAGGGTTCGCCGGTACGCTTCGGGCATCCAGTCCTTGGCTTCGATTTTCTCCTCGGCGTCGATACGCTCCTGAAACGCGGCGAGGCGCTCAGCAGATTCGCGTGGTTGCAGTCCTTGCGGCTCCTTACCCTGCTGGTCCAGTCCCTGTGTATACACATCACACCTCGAAAAAGTTATAGCCGTTAAATATGTCACATTTTTTATGACTTTTCAATTATTTCTGTATCATAACTACGTGAATAACGTGTCCCGGGTGCTGTGCGACCGGCCGCGGAACAAGGCGATCTCCTGACCATCCTGGTTGCTCACCACGACATCATAAAATCCGGTTTTGTGACCCCGGTGCCGCTCGGTTGCGATCGCAACGATGTGATCACCAAGCTTCGCCGCACGCAAAAATTCGATTGATGCCCCTGCCGCAAGCGTTTTTTTATTATAGGAGTTACAGGCATAGGCAAACGCGGTATCAGCAAGCGTGAACAGATAACCGCCGTGGCAAACGTGGAAGCCGTTAAGCATCTCCGCCCGAACCTCGAATCGCGCCTCAGCCTGGCCCACTGCGGTAACCTCTATGCTGATATCCAGCACGTGTATGGCGGCATCGGTTTCGTACATCGTGTCCGTGCTTTGCTTCGCAATCGCTAAATCGTCCATCGTTTTCCTCGTGGTTTTCTAGTTAAGACCACCAAATCGATCATAAAACTCCGGCGCCGGGGGCGGTAACGGACCGTTGGCGGTTTCAAATTCGTTGCTCATGAAGTCGTCCGCCTGCGAAAAAATCAGCCGGTACAGGTTGCGGCACAGTTGATAGGCTGCCGTACCGTGCCAACCGGCAGGCAGCATCTCGGCTGGCAGCAATGGGTCGCGCAAGAGAATCCTGCGGTATTCCTGGATCATCAGCGTCCGTATCTGGAACGCTGTCCGGCCATCAGCTTTGCGGAATTTTTCAACCGCCCTGAACACCGGGCGGAACTGTGTGATGAATTCTCCGTAGCGTCGATCGATTTCATCGAGATTCCAGCTCTTGTGTACCAAAGCGCGCATCGCGTCGTCCTGATTCTTCCCCAGTGTCCTGCCCCGCATCACGACCAGGTCGCGCTCGATGCCAATCTGCTTGAGCGTCCGTTCCAGGTCCGACATCGCTGGCGAAGGATGCGCCAGCACATTGGGCGATATCGCACCAAAGCCGAGCCAACCCAGTTCCTTGCGCACCGTTTCTTTTTGCCCGGCATCGAGCTCCGCGAGCAGCACCAGACACCAGTCTCCCGACCAGCTTTGCCTCGGCTCCCCATAAATTCTCTGTGTCGCCTGTTCAAACCTGCGCACACCGTCCTCGGTCAGGCTGTAGTAACTGCGCCGGCCGACCGGGTTCACGTCCAGCCAGTTGTCCCGGGTCAGCCGAAAGACTGAAGTCCTGACCAGCCGCTCGCTTACGCCGAAATCGCCCAATACCCGGATGAGACTGCCGATCCATACGACGCCACCACGCGGCAGAACTGCATCGCCGAACACGGTAATGATTAGTGAGCCAGCCCGCATGGTAGGTCGCGAACGAAACTCGTCCAGTAATACCCTGGCTGAATTTTCAATGGTCATTTTCTTCTGCGGGCTACCTGGAGTAAAAACGTCGTGAACGGTGCATTGTGACACCAAATATTACAAGATTATTTTTCTTGTGTATCCTTGTATGCGGCCATAATCGCGGCCGGACCGGGAATCGAATAATGAAACTTCAGAATTTTGCAGAAAACAACTGGTTCACTGGCGCCGACGACGGCAAGTTGCTAACCAGTGCAGTTGACGGCGATACGATCGCCAGTATTACGAGCTCAGGTCTCGATTTCGCTGCGATGCTGGATTACGCGCGGCGTACCGGCGGCAGCAATCTTCGCCAATACACCTTTCACGAACGCGCAATCATGCTCAAAGCACTCGCCAAACACCTGCTGGAGCACAAAAAGGAATTTTACGAGCTATCCACAAAAACAGGGGCAACGCGAGACGACACCTGGATCGACATCGATGGTGGCATTGCAACGCTATTCGCGTACTCAGGCAAAGGCCGGCGGGAGATGCCGAACGACAAGGTGTACCTCGATGGCGCTCCCGAGATGCTATCAAAGAACGGCACCTTCGTCGGTCAGCATATTTTCACGCCGCGGCTCGGTGCGGCCATTCACATCAATGCCTTCAATTTCCCCTGCTGGGGAATGCTCGAAAAACTGGCTCCAGCGATCCTTGCCGGCGTCCCTGCAATCATCAAACCGGCATCGAGCACCGCCTACCTGACGGAACTGGTCTTTCGACGCATGATCGAATCGGAAATCCTGCCGCAAGGATCGATACAGCTGATCTGCGGCGGCGTTGGCGACCTTTTCGATCACCTGAATTGCCAGGACACCGTGGCATTTACCGGGTCGAAATCGACCGCCGAAATACTGCAACAGCATCCGCGCGTCGTATCCGAATCAGTGCGTTTCACGGCGGAAACAGATTCCCTGAATGCCTCGATTCTTGGCCCCGATGCAACACCCGATACGCCGGAGTTCGAATTGTTCATCAAGGAAATAACGCGGGAGATGACCAGCAAGGCCGGCCAGAAGTGCACGGCCATTCGCAGGATCATTGCACCATCGGCATTGGCAGCCGATCTCGTCAAAGCACTATCGACAGCGCTTGGCGAGATTCGCATCGGCAACCCGTCCAGCACTGAGGTCGACATGGGTGCACTCGCTACATTAAGTCAGCGCGAAGAGGTCCGTACACGCGTTGCAGAGCTTTCTGGCGAAGCCACGATCGTGTATGGGAACCGAGTTGATTTTGACTTGGTCGACGCCGACATTGAAAAAGGGGCGTTTTTCATGCCCACCCTGCTCCACTGCGAACACCCGTTGTCCGCGACTGCCGTGCATGCGGTCGAGGCATTCGGACCTGTGAGCACTATCCTCCCTTACGAGAACCTGGATGAAGCAATCGAGCTGGCGCGCCTCGGGGAGGGCAGCCTGGTCGGCTCCATTATTACCAATGACAATGACGTTGCGCGCCAACTCGTGCTCGGCACCGCTGCCTGGCATGGCCGTATGCTGATCATCAACCGCCACTGCGCCGCCGAATCGACCGGTCACGGGTCTCCGTTACCGCAGCTCGTGCACGGCGGCCCGGGCCGCGCCGGCGGTGGCGAGGAACTGGGCGGCATTCGCGGTGCACTGCACTACATGCAGAGAACGGCGATCCAGGGATCACCCGATACGCTTGCCGCAATCGGCAATCGCTGGATTCGAGGCGGTTCGGAGACCGAATCCGACCTGCACCCGTTTAGAAAAACGTTCGAAAAACTCAACCTAGGCGATACGCTGCACACGAAGTCCCGGCAGGTGACACTTGATGATATCGATCACTTCGCTGAATTTACCGGGGATAATTTCTACGCACATATGGATGAAGAAGCTGCGAAGAAGAATCCCTTTTTCGATGGACGGGTCGCACATGGTTACCTGATCGTGTCATTCGCCGCAGGATTATTCGTCGATCCCGACTTCGGTCCGGTGCTGGCGAATTACGGACTGGATGACCTGCGTTTCGCACAACCGGTTAACTTTGGCGATACCCTGAAAGTGCGTCTTACCTGCAAACGAAAATCGTTGCGCGAGGGATCAGGATACGGAGAAGTCCGCTGGGATACGGAAGTTACGAATCAGGATGATGAGATCGTCGCAACCTATGATGTCCTCACAATGGTTGCGACAGAAGAAGAATGGGGAAAAATTCGCGGCTAATTGACGGATGATCGCCCGCTGGGGCGGGCTCCTACAGCAAAACCCGTAGGAGCCCGCCCCAGCGGGCGATATAAATTTTTCAATGGCAGCGCGGTATCGGCCTTGATTTCCTTCAGCACGATATTTGAACGAACCTGGGAGGCGCCCGGAATTCGAAAAATGAAGTCGTGGAATAAACGGGATCCGAACCCTTTTATAACGGCAGGGCGGTGTCGGCCTTGATTTCCTTCAGCACGATATTTGAACGAACCTGGGATACCCCCGGAATTCGAAAAATGAAGTCGTCGAGAAACTTGTTATAGGCATCGATGTCTTCGACGACGACCCTCAGGTGAAAATCAGCTTCACCACTGGTCGCAAAACATTCCAGCACCTCCGGGTGCCGCATTACTTCCTTGATGAAATTTTCGACACTTCTTTCTTCGTGCCTGGCGAGCGATACCAGCGTCATTGACGACAGCGAAAACCCGGCTTTGGCTGGATTGACGATGACCACATAGCGATCAATGACGCCCGATTCTTCGAGGCTCCGCACGCGGCGCCAGCAGGCGGAACTCGACATGCCGACCTTTTCCGCCAGCTGCTGCATCGTCAGGCGGCTGTCGCGTTGCAGCTCACTGAGAATTGCCCGGTCCTTCTTGTTCAGCATCAGCTATATCACTTTATTGAGTAATTTGGGATATATTATCATTTTATAACAGTTTACGGGTTTCTATCCCTATTTATAACCATAAACCGGGTATTTCTGGCATACGCTGACCGGCAATTTCTGCCATCATAAGCGCTCAAACCGGCGATTGGTTCAGGAGACCCGATGGCTGCCTCAGGCGCACTGCAACAGGCGCACTTCCCGCTGGATAACTATGAACTCGATGACCGCTACCGGAGGGAATCGGGACGCGTTTTCCTGACCGGCATCCAGGCCCTGGTACGCATCCCATTGATGCAGCGAACGGTGGATCACGCGGCCGGCCTCAACACTGCGGGATTCATCAGCGGCTATCGCGGTTCACCGCTGGCCACCTACGACATTGAATTGTGGCGCGCAGGTAAATTTCTCAAAGAAAGCAATATCTCGTTTCTCCCCGCCGTCAACGAGGAACTTGCTGCGACCGCCATTCTCGGCACGCAGCAGGTCGAGGCCGATCCCCACAAGCAAGTGGATGGCGTTTTCGGCATCTGGTACGGCAAAGGTCCTGGCGTCGATCGCGCCGGCGATAGTCTGAAACACGGCAACGCATACGGAAGTTCTCCCCATGGCGGTGTACTCGTTATTGCAGGAGACGATCACGGCGCCGTTTCTTCGTCGATGCCACATCAGTCTGATGTCGCCTTCCTGAGCTGGCTCATGCCAAACCTGAACCCGGCGAATGTTGCGGAGTACCTTGAATTCGGACTTTACGGTATCGCCCTGTCCCGCTACTCCGGCATGTGGGTCGGATTCAAGGCAATCTCCGAATCGGTCGAGTCGGCGATGTCCGTAGAACTACCGCCTTACCGGAACTTCGTGACGCCTGAGCATGAGATTCCGCCTGACGGACTGCATATTCGCTGGCCGGACTACCCGGGCCCGCAGATCGAAGAACGTCTCGAAGCCAAGAAAGCGGCAACGCTCGCCTTTGCCGCCGCAAATCCGATTGACCGCAAAATCTTCAATACGCCGAACGCCCGCTACGGCATCGTAACCACCGGTAAGGGCCATCTCGATCTGATGGAGGCGCTCCGTCTGCTCGGAATTGACCGTAATGAGGCCCGGCGAATCGGCCTTGATGTCTACAAAGTAGGCATGGTATGGCCGCTGGCGCACGATGCCGCACTCGAATTCGTGCGCGACAAGCACGAGGTGCTGGTCATCGAGGAAAAACGCGGCCTGATCGAAAGTCAGTTCAAGGAATACTTTTACGACTACCCGGGCCGCAAACCGCAGCGCATGGTTGGCAAGGAAGACGAATTCGAAAATCGCCTGGTCCCTTGGGTAGGCGAGTTATCGCCGATCCAGCTGGCTGGCATCGTGGCGAAGCGGCTGGATGCTGCCATGCCCGGACTGGGATTCAGCGAACGGGCGGCAGGACTGATCGCCGGAGAATCCACTGTTATCAAGATCAGCGGCGCAACCAGAACGCCGTATTTCTGCTCCGGCTGTCCGCACAGTACGTCGACGCGCGTGCCCGAGGGGTCGCAGGCGCTGGCGGGCATCGGCTGTCATTTCATGGCGAACTGGATGAACCGGGATACCGATGGGCTGATCCAGATGGGCGGCGAAGGCATAAACTGGGTCACCCGGTCCCTGTACAACGGTGGCCGCCACATTTTTCAGAATCTTGGTGACGGTACCTTCTATCACTCGGGGTCACTGGCTATTCGCCAGGCGTTCGCCGCAAAGACCAACATGACATTCAAGATTCTTTACAACGATGCGGTGGCAATGACCGGTGGCCAGCCTGTCGACGGCCCGATCACCGTGGAGCGCATCGCTCACTCTGTCCGTGCGGAAGGGATCGAGCGAATTGCACTGGTTTCGGATGAGCCGGAGAATTTCGATCTCGCCGATTTTCCGGCCGGTACGACGCTCTCGCACCGCGAGGATCTCGATACGATTCAGCGTGAACTGCGCGAGATTCCGGGCGTGACCATTCTGATTTATGCGCAAACCTGTGCGACCGAAAAACGGCGGCGCATAAAACGGGGTACCCTTGCGGATCCGAAAAAGTTCGTCGTCATCAATGATCTCGTTTGCGAAGGCTGCGGTGACTGTTCCGTCGAATCGAACTGCCTGTCCGTCATTCCAAAGGAAACGCCATTTGGCCGCAAACGGCAAATCGATCAGAACAGCTGCAACAAGGATTTCTCCTGCATCAACGGTTTCTGCCCGAGTTTCGTCACTGTCGAGGGCGGCAATCGCGTCAAAAGCAACAAGGCCAGGGACAGCGAGTTTCCCGGGGAAAAACTCGCGTCGCTACCGCTCCCGGAAGCACCGACCCTTGACGCGCCCTACGATCTGCTGGTGACAGGCGTTGGCGGTACCGGCGTCATTACGGTCGGCGCGTTGATTACAATGGCGGCTCACCTTGAAGGTAAAGGCGCCAGTGTGCTGGACTTTATGGGATTTGCGCAGAAATTCGGCCCAGTGCTGAGTTACATACGGATTGCACGCGACCCGGCCGACCTTTACCAGGTACGCATCGACGAACAGCAGGCAGATGCGCTAATTGCCTGCGACCTCGTTGTCAGCTCGTCACCGAAGGCCTCAAGCACCTTGCGAAAAGGACATACGCGTGTCGTATTGAACACGACCGAAATGTCGACCGCCGACTTTGTCAAGTTCCGCGATGCCAGTCTAAAGGCGTCAGACAGGGTCGAGGCGATACAAACTGTGGTGGGCAAACAGAATCTGTCGACAATCGCGGCAAATCAGGTGACGGAGTCGCTACTCGGCAACACGATTTATTCAAACGTCTTGATGGTTGGCTACGCCTGGCAGAAGGGTCTGCTGCCAATATCACTTGACGCGATGCTGCGCGCAATTGAACTGAATGGCGTAGAGGTCGAGCAAAACCAAAAAGCGTTTGGCTGGGGTCGCATCGCGGCGGCCGATCCGGAATTCGTGCAGGAGCAAATTGGGGATCCGCAGCAGACTGTCAGAGGCATCGAGTCGCTGGACGAGATCATCCTCCGCAGGGCCGATTTCCTGGTAGATTACCAGGACCAGGCACTGTCCAGGCGTTTTACCGATCTCGTCGAAAGAGTCCGGCAAACTGAAACGGCAGTTGGTGGCGGCGATAAGCTGCCACTAACCGAGGCTTGCGCCCGCAGTTACTTCAAGACACTTGCTTATAAAGATGAGTATGAAGTTGCGAGGCTGCATACGGCTACCGGCTTTCTTGAAAAAGTGCGGAGGGATTATGGTGACAAGGCTAAACTGCGGTTTCACCTCGCTCCACCGTTATTGAGTCGCGGCGTCGATGCCCGTGGCCGTCCCCGTAAACGGGAGTTTGGTGCTTGGATAATTCCGGCTTTTCGATTGCTTGCCCGGCTCCGCAAGCTTCGTGGAACGCGTCTCGACCTGTTCGGCATAACCGCTGAGCGACGCATGGAACGCGCGCTGATCAGCGAGTTCGAAAAAAATATCGAGATCCTGCTGCAACATCTTTCGCCGCACAATATCGACCTCGCGATAGAAATCGTAAACGAATATCTGGAGATACGCGGCTACGGCCCGGTCAAGGTAGACGCCGCCGAAAAAGCGCGCGCCCGGATCACGTCGAAACTCACCGGATACGTGCAGGTAACGAGCCAGGCAGCCTGACCTTCCGATTGATTGCTTGCGCGATGTTCCGCGACACTTGAGTATTTCCTTTCTCCACGTGCGATGATCCGTCGATGCTTGCCATAAAACCCAGCGACCAGATCGCCTACGAATTCTCCGAGCGACCCGAGACCGGCGAAACGATGGCGGTTGCGCCGGGCATCGTTTGGTTGCGCATGCCGCTGCCGTTTGCACTCGGCCACATTAATTTGTGGCTACTGGAAGACAGCGACGGCTGGGCAATAGTCGACACCGGCGTCGATGTCGACGAGTCCCGGGCAGTCTGGCAAAAGACCTTCACCAAAGTAATGCAGGATCAGCCGGTCAAACGTGTTCTCGTTACGCACCTGCACCCGGATCACGTAGGGTGCGCCGGCTGGCTCACCAAAATATTCGATGTTCCTCTCTGGATGTCGCGTGAAGAGTATTTCCTGTGCCGCATCCTGGTAGCCGACACCGGGCGCAAGACGCCGCGCGAGGGAAATCGCTTTTATGCGGCCGCCGGATCAGATGGCGTCCTACCACAAGATGTTCGGTATGTTTGGCAAGTATGTTGCAGAACTGCCGGAGTCCTACACCCGCCTCGAGGACGGCGACAAGCTGCAAATTGGCGCCAATCACTGGGAAGTCATCGTTGGCCGCGGCCATTCTCCGGAGCACGCCTGTCTTTACTGCAGTGAGGCTAACGTCCTGATTTCCGGTGATCAGCTCCTGCCAACAATATCCTCGAACGTCAGCGTCTATCCGACCGAACCGGACGCAGATCCGCTTGCGGACTGGCTTGAATCACTGAGCCTGCTGAAAAACCGAATTACCGCGGACGTGCTGGTACTTCCGGCGCACGGCAAGCCATTTCGCGGCGCCCATGAACGCCTCGACGCGCTGATCGCAGAACATGTTGACAGCCTCAACAAACTCGAGACGACTTGCGCCGAACCGAAGCGTGCGGTCGATGTTTTCCCGGCCCTGTTCAAGAGCAAGATCAACAAGCACAATTTGATCATGGCGACGGGCGAATCGATCGCTCATCTCCATTACCTGGTCAACCAGGACCGGCTGACGGTTGAGCGGGACGGCGACGGCGTTAACTAGTATCGCTCGCATACCTGATAATTTCGTGAAAAAATCGGCGTTCCCCAGATTGTCGGAAAAATAATATGGCGTTTCCCAGGATCATTCGGCCTTTCGCTCCAGTACTTTGCCTAGTTTTAGCTGCCTGCTCGCAGCCAACCGACGAATCTGTTGCGACGACCCAATCGGCGATCGTCACCAGGCAAGCGGCGATTGCCATTCCCGATCCCTTTGCGGCGAAAATTGCTGAACAAATACTCAGACAAGGCGGCAACGCGGTGGACGCAGCGGTAGCGACAGGATTTGCGCTCGCCGTAACCTATATCGATGCCGGCAACATCGGCGGCGGCGGGTTTATGCTGACCCACATGGATGGCGAATCGGCGTTTCTTGATTACCGCGAAAAAGCAGCGCTCGCGGCACATCGTGATATGTATCTCGACCAGCATGGCGAGGTCATTCCGAACGCGAGCCTGATCGGTGCACAGGCCGCGGCGGTCCCCGGCACAGTCGCGGGAATGTGGAAAGCACACCAGCGCTATGGAATTTTATCCTGGAGAGATGTCGTTCTGCCAGCAGCGGAACTGGCCGAAGACGGTTTTTATCCTGCCGAAATTCTTGTTAATGATATTCGAGATCACTATGCGCGATTTCGTGATCACACTAACTTCAGTGAATACTTCGGCGCTATCAGTACTGATGAACTATTTAAACAGCCCGAGCTCGCTGGTACATTGCGTCGCATCGCCGAGTCCGGTCAGGACGAGTTCTACCGCGGAAAAACTGCAGAGTTGCTTGTCGAGCAAATGGCCAGGAGCGACGGGCTGATCACGATGGAGGATCTGGCCGCGTACCAAGCGGTGTGGCGGGAGCCACTCCGCGCCGACTGGCGCGACTACGAAATACTATCCGCGCCACCGCCGAGCTCCGGCGGTTTTGCGATCGTGCAGATGCTGAAGATGAAGGATTTTCTGAAGCATCGCTTCGAGGGCGTCACACATAATTCGCCGCAATACATTCACCTCGTTGCAGAAATGGAAAAACGAGTATTCGCGGATCGCGCCGAGTACATGGGTGATCCGGATTTCGTCGATATCGACATCGATGCACTGCTCGCCGAGGATTACATCGCGCGCCGGGCGAAAGAGGTCAATCCGGACACCATCTCAAAACCTGACGCGGTGGTGCCCGGTAACGGCTCACCGAATACGACCCACTTTTCGATCATCGATCCATGGGGCAACGCAGTATCGAATACCTACACAATCAACTGGGACTACGGCAGCGGTGTCGTCGTCGCTGGAGCCGGCTTCCTGCTCAACAACGAGATGGATGATTTCAGCGCAAAACCCGGGGTGCCGAACGTCTACGGCGTGGTGGGCAAAACGGCGAATGAAATTCAGCCAGGCAAACGGCCGCTGTCATCGATGTCGCCGACGATACTATTAAGAGACGGCACGGTTGAACTGGTGGTTGGCACTCCGGGCGGGTCGACGATATTTACCTCCGTATTTCAAATTATCGTTAACATCCTGGATTTCGGCATGAGTCCGCTCGAAGCTGTTGGCGCAACACGGTTCCATCACCAGTTGCTGCCGCCGGACCTGATCACGATGAGCATCAGCCGGCCGCTGCCGCAGGAAACCATCTCCGCACTTGGCGATCGCGGTTACCGGGTCGAGCCGCACAGTTGGGAATTTGGTGACGTTCAGCTTATCTGGCGTGACCAGGGCGAGCTTCGGCCCGCGGCAGATCCCCGGGATCGGGGCGTCGGCAGGGTCATCCGGATTGAGATGGAAGCGGGGGCGACCCGGACCATCGCAACGCAATAAAAAAGGCCCCGACATCGAAATGTGCGGGGCCTTCCCAAACGCCAGAATTTTGCTGTCGTTTACTGCGAATGGCGGCGGTTATTGCGACGGCCACGATTATCGTGGCGCTGATCAGCGCGATTGCCCTTACGGTCCAGGCGGCGATCAATGCGATTACCCTTGTTATCAAGGCGCCGGTCCACTCGATCACCCCGATTGTCCAGCCGGCGATTAATACGGTCGCCCTGGTTGTCCAAACGACGATCGATGCGATCACCCTGGTGATCGAGCCGACGTGAAACACGATCTCTGCCCGCGTCAGATGCACGATCAGATGCGCGATCCAAACGCGCATTGATGCGGTCACCCTTGTTGTCAAGACGGTCGTCAATACGATCGCCGCGCTTGTCCAGGCGATCGTCGATCCGATCACCCCGTTCGTCGAGTCGATCTTCAATGCGGTCACCGCGATCATCAAGCCTGTCGGCAATACCATCGATCTCGCCAGCCATAACAGCGCTGCTGACCATCGCTATTCCAGCGATAAGCAGGCCGACTTTGATTGCGTTCCTTGCGTTCCATGTATTCATGTTTCTACTCCGTGAAATCGAATATTTCTCTGCTGTCTGCCTGTTTAACGCGCTGCATCGGCTGCCGTTGACAACGAATCCGGCCAGTTTCTGTTTATTGTCAAATTGGCTTGACGGACTCCGATCTGGCAAGCTGAACTGCCCGGACAAGGACGAACAATGGCTGTAGCAGAGTCCAGCACCCCGCCTGCCGACATCAACGCACAGTTTCGCAGGCATCGTATTCGAGTGATGCTGGCGATCACGCTCGGCTACGGCTTTATCTACACCTGCCGGCTAGGCCTCTCGATTGTCAAGAAACCGATCATCGACAACGGTATTTTCACAGTCGAGGAACTCGGCCTGATTGGTACCGGGTTTTACATCTGCTACGCCGCAGGGAAGTTCATCAACGGTTTCCTGTCTGATCATTTCCAGCCAAGATTGTTTTTTTCCGCCAGCATTTTCATCGCTGCGGTTATTAACCTGTTCATGGGCTGGTCCACGTTATTGTGGGTCGCTGTCGGATTGTGGGCGCTCAATGGCTGGTTCCAGGGCATGGCGGCGCCCTCAGCGGTCATCTCTATCACCAACTGGTTCAGCCTCCAGGAACGTGGGCGCCGGTACGGCTTGTGGAATGCTTCGCACTCTATTGGCGAGGGCCTGACTTTTTTCGTGGTCGCCGCTGTTGTTGCGACCTATGGCTGGCAATATGGCTTTATCGCACCCGGCCTGTTTTGCATATTTGCCGCCTTGTGGGTGTATTCATTCCTGCAAAACGCCCCCCCGACCATAGGATTGCCGGACGTGCATGAATGGGCCGGCGAAGAATCGGAACAAGTAAGGGAAATGTCGACCTGGCAGACGCAAAAGGTCGTTTTCGGCATCCGGGCGATGTGGATTGTCGCACTGTCAAGCAGCCTGATGTACGTCACGCGTTATGCGATTAATAGCTGGGGCATTCTCTACCTGCAGGAAATTCGAGGGTATTCGCTGCTTGACGCCGGTTTGTTTCTCAGTATTAACACCGCCGCCGGCATATTCGGATCTATTGCTTACGGCTATCTTTCGGATAAGGTTTTCGACACGCGTCGTCCCCCTGCGAACCTTTTCTTTGCGATGGTCGAGGTGGTTGCGTTAATCGTCATCTTTTATGGACCGCAGAATTACTTCGTGCTAATGGTTGCTTTCGCGTTTTACGGAGCAGCGCTTAGCGGACTGGTTGCTTCTATTGGCGGCCTGTTCGGCGTTGACATCGCACCGCGAGGCGCCACCGGTGCCGCAATGGGCTTCGTTGGCGTATTCAGCTATGTCGGCGCCGCGACTCAGGATTTCCTGACCGCCAGATTGCTCGGTGAGGAGATGACAGTGATCGACGGCGTACGCACCTATGATTTCGATACCCCAATCATGTTCTGGATCGGTGCGTCTGTGCTGTCCATGCTGCTGGCCGCAACGTTATGGAACACGAAGATTCGAGACTGATGGCGTACGATGAGCAGTTCAAAGTAATACTGTTCGATCTCGGCGGTGTATTGCTGAATCTGAACGACCCCATCGAAACCTTCGGGTTGAAGATCAGCGAAGTTGAATTCATGGAGCGGTGGCTGCGCTCTCCCGCCGTTCGCGAATTCGAAAGTGGCGCAATTGATGCTGAGTCTTTCGCCAGACGTATCGTAAGCGATGCTGAATTGCCGTATGACTGGCAGGAATTTCTGCAGCGATTCGACTCCTGGCCCGATCGACTCTTTGACGAAACAATCGGCGTACTGAACGCAATACCGAACAATATCAAGCTGGCCCTGCTGTCAAATATCAACGCGCTGCACTGGAACCGTGACGACATCGCGGGTCAGATCGGCGAACTTTTTGACCACGCATTCCTGTCATTCAAGACGGGTTTGGTAAAACCGGACAGGGAGGCGTTCGAAATGGTTACGAAAAGGTACAACTGCCGGCAGGACGAGATCCTCTTCTTCGATGACAATCCGCTGAACGTCTCGGCAGCCGCAAACTATGGCATCCAGGCCGTGCTGGTTGTGGGAATCGCTGCGGCCAGACAGGCGCTGCGGAAGCGCGGTGTCCTGAATTAGTCTCGCCGTTCCAGCCGTGACTCGAGTTCCGCAATTTGTTGCTGCTGCAGTTGAACCACACGCGTTAAGACCGCGACAATGTCCATCGCGCTAAGCCCGGTGCGATCCGCACTGGCGACAAGCTGTGGAACATCCTCGGCAATAAAGCCGACATACTGTTCCTTAATGTCCTGCTTGTAATTGAAAGTCACAGGCTCGAGATTTGCCAGCGCAGCGAGCGCCTCTTCCGGTGTCAAGTCAACTATATTTTCCTTTTTCTCGCGCGAGGAACTGTCAGTCCAGACGCCGCCGGCGCTCACGTATGCGCCGCTCGCCATCTCGATCGGGTAGAGCGGACGGGACGTGCCGAAACCGACGTTGCCATCCCGGTCGATCGTGATTCGGTCGACCGAGCCCGCACCGATCGTAAGCGTGCTGGCGCGATTGTGCATGATGTAGCCGGACTCGCCTGACGACTGTGTCATTATCAATCCAGCAACGTGGCCAGTGCGCTCGTGAATCTGAATGTTGCCGTTGACTTCGAGCCGTTGTTTCGGGTCGGTGGTGCCGATTCCGATATAGTTGCCATCATCGAAGACCAGCGAGTTGCCGCCAATCGTCGCCGAGGTGAATTTCATCAGGAAATTTTTCGAACCTTCGATGGTTGCGGCGCCAGGTAAGCCCTGCGGTCCTGGCGGGCCCATTATACCTGGAGGCCCTTGTGGTCCGGCTTCACCGGCTGCGCCGACGACGACTGGCACGATGGTCTCCCCGGCAACCGGTTCATCGACATCGGTAGTTTCGCCAATCGCTTCTTCTACGGGTTCGACTGCCTCGGAATCTGTTCCTGCTACGGCTTCTGTTTCAGAAACTATCCCGACTTCCACAATTGCCTCTTCGGCAAACTCCAGTTCCTCGACATCCGCTGCTAAATCCCCGGCCGGTTCCTCTTCGTCGGCGATGAATTCCCCGGACACCACTTCGGCCACTGGAGCAGGCGCGTGGTCGAGTACGTTGGTCCAGTCAGCGCTGATGAAACCCGTTGCATCACCGGCGATTTCAACCTCGTGCCATTCCGGGATCGACCGAACGATCGGTGTTGACTCGCCCTGCTGGAGTCTTCCAACAATTTCGGACTTCGCGTCCGGGGACAGGCGAATGTTGACGAAGTTCTCAACGGAATCGATTGGTACTACGACCTCTGCTGCAGCCAGCAGTGACAGCATGCATACCGACAGCCCAAGCACGAGCACGAGTTTCATGACAAGTTCCTGACATCGCTTAGTCAGGTCTTTTTGACACAGTCCGCACGATAAATAAGTGACGCAGGTCCAGCTACCGTCATTTATTTGAAAATCAACAACTTACTTCGACATTTTTCGCCAAATTGCGACAGTCTAAGGGTCTTTAAACGGTCGCGGCCGGCGCCTGTGGCGCAATGCTCAGAGCGACCGGATGAATGCCTGCATGCGTGCCCTTTCCCGCTCATCGGGCAGGCGTCCGAGTCCGGCCGACAGGTTGTCGATGGCGTGATGTAGTTTGGTCGTTTCAGTCAGTGTGCAATTGACGATTCCGTTCGCAAGAATCCACTTTAACGAGAATTGTGCCCAGGTCTGACAATCGAAATCCGCGGCCCACTCGGGCAATTCCCTGTCCACAACCTTAAGGAAATACTGACCATTGAGAAATGGCCGGTTGGTGACGACAGCAACCCCTTTGTCTTTTGCCAGCGGCAGCAGTCTTTCCCCAGATTCGGGCTCCATCATCGAATAATTGATCTGAATAAAATCAGGCTGGCCATTTTGCAGCAGCGATTCGACAGTACCAAAAAAGCGCTGGCCGGTAACCGCAATACCAATGTAACGCGCGTGTCCCTCCTCCTTCCATCGCTGCACAATCGGCCATTGCGCATCAATGTCTGTCGGTCTCGGGAGTTGAATCAAATCAAGCGTCTGCTTTCCCTGGCTCTCTTTCGCGGTCGTTAGCGCCCGTAAATCCAAATCGGCATTTCCCGTCGATATATTTGTGCCGAGAAACAAATCATCATGCGCCGAATTTTCCCGGGCATATCGACCCAATGTAGACTGGGCGGGTGGCCAGGTGTCGATGAATTTGCCACCGAGGTCTCGCAAGACATCGAGTAACCTGGCGGCGCCTTCGAAATCGTCCCCGCTGAATATCGCCGAGCTGCCAAATCCGACTATTGGCAATGGTTCGCCGGTCGAAGGAATCGGGCGCGTCGCAATTTTTCCCAGCGCTGCCTGCGCACCAATTTGCAGAGGCAATGATGCGAGCGTAATGGACGCACCTGCATCCTTCAAAAATTTTCTGCGATTCATTGCTGCTCCTTCACAATCACCGAAAAACCATCGAACTGATACTCACGAAGTCCGTCGCTGATCGTGTAATCGTTCGCGTTACCTGATTGAATATCCGCAAATGCCTGGCCAAGTGCCGTCATATAGCGCCCGTCAACGACCGGAACGTTGTGCGATGTCAGTGCCGCGATCGATGCTGCCGGCCAGGCCCGAGAGGCGCGCTGCCGTACTCGCGTAGTCCGCGAAACTGCCGCCGGGAATATGCGTATAAAGGGGTGCTAAGTAGAAGCTGTCACCGGTGAACAGGATGCGATTTTCGCGATCGATCAGGCAAATTGAATCCGGCGCGTGACCCGGTGTGTGCAGAATCTCCAGCACCCGCCCACCAATATCAATCTGGTCGCCCTCGCCGACAATCTTGCTGATGGTAAAGGCACGGCTTCGATAGGCGGATTTCGAAAAACCTTGCGGAAACGGCTTCCACACCCAGCCTTCCTGCAGGAAATCGGCAACGGCCTCGGGCAGGCTACCGAGCGCCCGGCGCCGCGTATATTCCAGATCGGTGCCGTATATGGTATCGAACAGGTGATTGCCACCGATGTGATCGTAGTGCGTGTGCGAGTTCAGAACGACGACATCGAGATCCGTCAACTGGTCAACCACGATGCGAATGTTGCCGATGCCGAGACCGGTATCGAACATCAGGGCAAAATCCTCGCCGATAATCAGAAACGAGATGACCTCTTCAAACTGGCCCGGCTCGTAAATCGCGTAGATGTCGTCATCCACCCGATAAACCTCGAACCAGTCCTCGCTTTGCTCGACTTTCTCAAACGCGCTCCACTCCGGGCGCGGCAAGGCGTCCCACCAGTTGTCCTTGTTGGCGCCACGACCCTGCACCTGCTCGTTGCCAACAAGCTCCGGTGCCGCGTCCGGCGATACAGCGTTATTTTCAGAAGGATCTCCGCAGGCAGCGATCGCGGTTGCCAGGATCAGTAAGTAGATCAGATGGAAGGACTTCATCAGTGCCCCCTCGCCAGGATGAAGGAAGATTCTATCCCGTGGAACAAGCCTTTGCATACCAGGGCGGCGCCAGCAATACTCTGACGATGTTGCAGGGAATTGCCAGGTTGATATTGTGGGTCGCAGGCTGGACGCCGGTTGGCGACCCGCCAGATCTGGACAAGGCAGTCTTTATTGCGGCGCCGCACACGACGAACTGGGACGGCTTCTGGCTGATGGTTTACAAGACAGAACGCAATATGGACATACATTTCCTGGCAAAACATACAATCTTCTGGTGGCCGCTCGGCCCTGTGCTCAGGGCAATGGGTGCGATGTCGATCGATCGTACTGTGAGCGCGTCCACCGTACAACAAGTGGTGGACGCCTTTGCCGAACGCGATCATTTCTGGTTCGCGCTGTCACCGGAGGGCACACGAAAGTGGCAGCCCTACTGGAAGACCGGCTTTTACCGGATAGCCAAATCTGCGAACGTGCCAATCGTGCTTTCATTTATCGACTACAAGAAGAAAGAATTGGGTATTGGCATCACACTGCCTGATAGCCAAACCATGGAACAGGATCTGCACGCGATCCGGGAATTCTATGCGCCCTTTACCGGACGCTGGCCGGAGCGGCAGGGACCCATCGAGTTTCCACCTGTTTAGTTTAGTGACGATAGGAAGGGCTCCTACAGCAAAAAGCCATGTGAACGTATCGCAGGAGCTCGCCCCGGCGGGCGATTACCACTCTTACCAGGAATAGTGCAGGCTCAAAAGCAGGTTCCTGCCGGTCGCGTCGATTCCCGAACCGTGCAAGCGGTACTGCTTGTCCAGGATATTCTCAACTCGCGCCATCGCCTGCCAGCGCTCGCTCGCCTGCCAGTTTGCTGCGATATTTGCCGTCACCCAGCCGGGTGTGCCGGCCGGGTTGATACGCACGTCTCTTGCATCACGCGGGCTCAACCGATCCTGCGAGCCTGCAAAGAGTACGTAAGGCTCGATGGTCAATGAATTATTTGCCTGGAAATGGAATGACAGTCTTCCGTTGAACGGTGGAATCCGATCTGCCGGGCTTTCGCTTCCATCCGATTCAGTCTGCTCGCCATGCAAATAATTGACGACCAGGTCCGCCGTTAACAGCGGCGATAATGTCAGACGAAACGCTCCCTCGACGCCACGGATATCCGCATTCGATACATTCCGGCTTTGCACGATGTCCCGTCCGTCCGCCGTTACAGCACCGGTCAATACCGACGTGATGCGATCGGTGTAGTGCAACGTAAACAGAATTACCTCGATGTCCCAGTTCTCTATACGGCGCCGGACTCCGATATCAAACTGGGTGATCCGTTCGGATGCGAGATCCGGATTCGGGATATTGAATCGATTACCCGGGCGTTCGCCGAGCGACCCCAGGTCGAAGACATTCGGCGCACGAAAGCCAAAACCTATATTTGCGATTAACTGTGTGTGTTTTGTTACGTCAAATATCCAGCCAAGGTCGCCGCTGACGTCATCCTGGTTGGTGGATGATCCGACAAGATCGGTGTCAATCGCGCTAAATCGCAAACCACCCGAGACCGTGTGGCGATTTCCCAGGCGCTGCAGGAGGTTGCCGTAAACAGCTGCCTGGTCGACGGTTGAGCCATCCGGGAATCGCGGTTGCACGATCTGGGTCAGGCCACTCGCGATATCCTCTTCGACTCGCTGGCTTGCGACCCGATCGTGATAAAACTCGGCGCCGACAATCCAGGAACCATGTTTCGTCTCTTTTGCCGCGCTGGCGGTTAATCCGAAAAGGTCGCTGCTGTTTTTTTCGTGCCGGCGAACCTGTGAGCCGAAATTTCGTGTAATACGATCGTCGACGATCTGTTGCCAGCCGGCATCGAAGGTCCAGTTGGCAGACCATAACCAGCTTTCGCGCGTATGGCGAAGGTGCGCGAACAGCCGATCGTTTGGAGAGAAAAGAAATTCTGACGATGACGGTTCCGTCTGGCCGAAGCCGGGCACCAGCTCGTCCACTCGCGGTGTCGAGGGTTGCCTCGCGAACTGCAGATCGAAGAGCCAGCTGTTTGCGTCATTGGGAGTCGCGGCTAACGCGATCCTCGCCCCGAGGGATTCATAAGCACTGGGCCCGATGCGTCGCCCGCCGCCAATGCGCCGGTTGCCGGTGTCGAGATATTCACCGCTGACAAGGCCTGCTATACGCTCATTGCCGGTTTCATAGTCGGCACGCACGATCTTGCCGAGATCGGCAGTATCGAATGCAAGGTATGCCGAACCCCTTGATCCCGGCGCATCGAAAGATGGCATGCGCGACAGGATCTGAATCACACCACCCACGGCATCGCTGCCATAAAGCGATGCCGGTGCACCACGGACGACTTCAATCCGCTCAACAGTGCCCGGCGCAACCAGCGCCAGATATTGAGTCGGCGCGTTTCGAAAAATTGCATTGTTCAGCCGAAAACCGTCGACGAGATGCAGGACCTCGGAGCCCTTCAAACCCCGAATAATAACCGCGCCCTGCCCCGGCGTCGTCTGCTGCAGGAATACGCCCGGCTGCATCATCAGGGCATCGGTGGTCAGCTTTTTGTTCTGAATTTTTTCGCCGGGGACCAGCGTCAGTGCCGCAGAGACGTTTGCCGTTTTCGCCGGCCTGCGGGTCGCCGTGATCTGAATCTCGTCGATTGCTGCATCGTCCTGGGCGAGCACGGGTACCGTCGCTACCAGCAGGAACGGCAACCATGCCATCTTGCGAATGTTGACGATTGCTGCTCTCGGACGACAAGCCGTGGCAAGGAAGGGAGTGCCAATTAACCGAAACAAAGACTGGTCTTGCCGGGCGAGCCTATCGGCCATCTTCCACGACATTGACATTGAAAGCGATGGAAATACGCACGCCCTCGCCAACGTAGGGATGCACCATGTGCTTGACCCAGCTCGGCCATAGCAACATACGTCCCGGTTTGTTCTCGTAGAAATTTCGCGCGTCCATTACGGTGTTTGCGATTTGTATGTAGTTATGCGCCTCTCTCGGATCGAGCAGCTCCAGCAGGCCACCGTAGGGCACATCGGGATCGGGCTTGCCCGGCGTGACGTAATAGACGCCGGACCACATGCAGTTCGGATGCGTGTGCACGACATTGTAATCACCCCTGCGACTGACATTGGCCCAGGAGTCGATGAGCAGCCGGAACGAACGGTCTCTGCCCTCGTCACGAATGAGTTCCTGTAGCAACTTCGTGACGAGTTTCTCGATCCGTTGGCGCAACGTCTCTATGCAGGGCTCTTTCCAGGTACTCAGGTTGCCCGCGGACTGCCAGCCGCCGGCATTTGATCGCGTTATGTCGTTCT
>Ga0209988_10000092_pt1 | contig 45245 bp, 38 predicted proteins | sample N075metaG_FD_183115 | JGI IMG/M metagenome (GOLD analysis project Ga0209988, IMG submission 183115) | Deep subsurface microbial communities from Kermadec Trench to uncover new lineages of life (NeLLi) - N075 metaG (SPAdes) (version 2) | ecosystem: Environmental > Aquatic > Marine > Ocean trench... | reverse complement strand
CGTGCCGACGAGGTCGCGGCGGCGCGGAAGCCGGTTCTCGTATGGGAACAGACGTGACGCCACTGAACGTCGCCCTGATCGGCACCGGCTTCATGGGGCGCGCCCATTCCAACGCGTGGATGAGCGTCAACAAATTCTTTGACGTCCCGCGTCACGTGGTGATGCACACGGTGTGCGGGAGCGACCTTGCCCAGGCCGAGGCGTTCGCCGAGCGGTGGGGGTGGCAGCACGCCACCGCGGATGTCGGTGCCGTTGCAGCCGATGGCGAGATCGACCTCGTCGACGTGACGACACCCAACGACCTGCACCGCGCCCACGCGACCGCCGCGCTGGCTGCGGGCAAGCACGTGGCGTGCGAGAAGCCGCTGGCAGGCACCAGGCAGGATGCCCGTGCAATGAGAGACGCCGCGCGGGCCGCCCGGAGCGGTGGTGCCAGTGCCTGGGTCTGGTTCAACTACCGTCGATGTCCGGCGGTGGCCTACGCTCGACAGCTCGTGCTCGACGGAAGGCTGGGCCGGTTGTATCACGTCCGGGCGCAGTACCTGCAGGACTGGGGCGGACCCCAAACGCCGATGTCATGGCGTTTTGACAACACGCGCGCAGGATCGGGGGCGCACGGCGACCTCAACGCCCACATCATCGACATGGCCGGCTTTGTGACCGGTGACGACATCACCGAGATCACCGGTGGTCTCGAGGCCCGGTTCATCGAGCGTCGGGAGATGCCCGGCGGTGACACGCAGATGTCGAGCGTGGACGACTGCGTGATGTTCCTGGCGCGATTTTCTTCCGGCGCCGTCGGAAGCTTCGAGGCCTCTCGGCTGGCGACCGGCAACCTGAACCGCAACCGGTTGGAGATCAACGGCGAATTGGGAGCTTTGCGGTTCGACTTCGAGCGGATGAACGAACTGGAGTGGTTCGACAATACCGTCGATCCCGGCCGCCGGGGCTGGACCACGATCATGTGCACGACCGCGGTCGTTCACCCGTACATCGACGCATACTGGCCGCCGGGCCACGGCATCGGCTTCGAGCACCAGTTCATCAGCCAGGCCGCCGACATGATTCGCGAGATCTCCGGCGGCTCTCCCGCCGTCCCCCTGCCCGATTTCGACGACGCGTACCGGACCCAGTGCGTCCTGGAGGCTGCAATTGTCTCCGCTCGTCAACGCCGATCGGTCCCTTTGGCCGATATCATCGATTAACGGGATCAGGGACGCCACATGAACCAGAACAACGGACGCTTCGCCGGACCGTTCGTCATGCTCTTCAGCGCGGCGATCTTCGGATTCTTCGGATTCAGCCGTGACTGGAGCGCGCCGTTCCCGGACGGTAAGGTGGTTCTCTTCATGGTTGTGCTGGGCTGGACGCTGAAGATCTCGGCGGTCCTGTTCCTGGTCTCCGGCGTGGTGTCCTTCGTGAAACCGATCGTCGGTCATCTCCTGTATGCCTTGACCGGTGTCGCCGCGGCGGGGCTCTTTGTCGTCGTGGTCGTGATGGACGTGACAGACACCGTCCACATGGTCATGCCCTACGGCTGGGCGGTCCTGCTGTTCTTCGCGGTCTGGAACGGGTACGGGTCGTGGTTGTCGCTGCGGTCGATCCTTGGATCGCGGGAGCACGTCGGCGATCTTGGGGGTGGTCCGGAGGCCGCGGGCGGTCAATGATCCGTCCATGGCACGGAAGATCTTCATCGGTCTGATTGTCGCGGTGGCGATCGCGGCCGCAGGCTGGGTGATTCTCTCCGGGCAGGTCAAGAGCATTGCCGGCGCCGGCAAGCAGAGCGTCGAGGCGTGGTGCGGCAAGCAGCTGCTTGCGTTGGCCGCCGATCACCTCAATCCGACGTTGGAATGGGACACGCTTGAATACAAGTTCCCAAAGACGGTGCAGTTGACCCGGGTCACGTTGGCCCAGGACAACATCGTCGTGATCAGCGCCGACGCGTTCACGATCGAGTTCGCCGGTATCCCCGCTTCCGGCACGCCGCTGGTGATCCGGAAGCTCCATCTGCTCAAACCGAGGGTGCGGCTGATCGCACAGCCGGACGGGTCGCTGCTGGGCCTGACGAATCTCGTCAAGTCAGACGGCGGTGCCGTCAGTGACGACGGCGGCTCGACCCGGCTCAGCGACGTGCTGGCGATCACCACGATCAAGCTCACGGACGGCAGCGTCACCTACGAGCCGCCGGATCAGCCGGCGATGGTGCTGGAGCCGCTGACCTTCGATCTTGAACGCAAAACCGACAGGGGCGGGACGGACGACGCCGGCTGGTACGCGTTCGAGGCGACGACGACGCTCGATCCCGTTGTCGATATTGCAACGAGTGCCCGTCTCAATCTCGATAACGGCGATCTCGATTTCGATACATTTACCCTCGACCTGTCGCTGACGCCATCGCAGTACCAAGTCTTCACGCCGAACATCCAGCAGTTCCTCAGCGACAACCAGATCGTCGGCACGATGACCGGTTCGATGGAGGGTCGCATCGGCCTCGGCGAACTGGCCCGCACGTCGCTCGGCTTTCACGTGAAGCTCGATGACGCCCGGGCAGTCATCGGCGGCTATGAAATCCCCGTCGAGACCCTCGACCTGGACGGCTCGTATCGCCAGAACGTTCTAGCGTTTCCGAAGATCACGGCCCAGGTATTTCACGGGAATCTCGAAGTGTCCGCACGGTTCGACTACGGCGCCCAGGGCAGTCCGTTCGAGGTACAGTTGGATGGGCATGACCTCAAGCTCGAAGACACCATGGCTTACGACGGCATGCCGCACACCGAATACACCGGCGACGTGACGCTGTCGGTGAAGGCCTCCGGACAATCCGACGACATGCCCGGCACCCTCACCGGGGGCGGCGAACTCTCGGTGACCAACGGGCGATTCGTGATCGTCCAGTTGTTCGACAAGACGCTCAAGAAAGATGGCGAGCACAAGAAGACCGATACCGCGGAAATGACATTCGAGCTGCACGGTGACCGTGTCCACCTCTCGAAGATCCTGATCCTCGGCAACCTCGTCGGTATAAAAGGCGACGGCGACATCTACTACGACGGGCGTTTGAACGCCGTCGTGAGTGCCGGAGGCGTGGAACGGGTCGCGGCGGAACTCGGCCCGATCGGCCAGTTCTTCGGGGCCATGGCAGGATCGGTCGTCAAGTACCAGGTCACGGGCACGTTCTCGGATACGAAGGTCTCCGTTCTCCCGCTCGGTCTCGGGCGGAAGAAGGAATAATCCATCCGTGGACCACTTCACCTACCGGGACAGCTGTCTGTATTGTGAAGATGTGCCCGCTGATGCCATCGCGGCAGCGGCCGGGACGCCCTGCTACGTCTACTCGCAGCTGACACTACAGGACCACTACCGGCGGTTGGCACAAGCGTTCGCGCCGCTGGACCCGCTGATCTGTTACTCGATCAAGAGCTGCAGCAACATCGCGGTCTGCCGCGTGCTGGCCGAGTGCGGGGCGGGTATGGACCTGGTCAGCGCCGGCGAACTGCATCGCGCCAGGCTGGCCGGGGTTGATCCTGCCCGATGCGTCTACGCCGGCGCCGGGAAGACCGATGCAGAGATCCGCCAGGCACTGGACGCGTGCGTCGGCTGGCTGAACGTCGAGTCGGAGGCGGAGTTCGAGAATATCTCGTCGATCGCTGAATCGATGGGCCGCACTTGCCGGGGTGCCTTGCGGGTCAACCCCGACGTTGACCCGCGGACGCACCGGCACACCACCACGGGAACCAAGGAAACAAAGTTCGGCGTCGATCTCGAACGGGCGCGGGCCTTTTTCGACACCTACGGCAACGATGTCCATTGCACGTTGCGTGGCATCCACGTCCACCTGGGATCGCCGATCTACTCGCCGGACCCGTACGTCCAGAGCATCGGGAAGGTGCTCCGGCTCATCGACGACCTGGAAGCCGCCGGCTACCGGATCGAGATGCTTGACATCGGCGGCGGCTTCGGCGCCGACTACGAGACCGCCCAGACCCCACCGGCGTCCGAGTACGCCGAGCGTATCGTCCCGCTGCTCCAGGACCGTGTCCGAGCGGGGCTGCAGGTGATTCTTGAGCCGGGACGCACGATCACCGCCAACGCCGGTGTCCTGCTGATCCGAGTGCTGTACGTGAAGCGGTCGGGTGACAAGACGTTTGCCATCTGCGACGGCGGGATGAACACGCTGCTGCGCCCGTCGCATTACGACGCGTTTCACTTCATCTGGCCGTGCCGGGTGGATGCCGCCCACGTACCGGCCCGCCGCCTCAAGGAGATGGACCTCGAAGGCCTGGTGCCCGTGGACGTGGTGGGGCCGATTTGCGAGACCGGCGATTTCCTCGCCCGGGACTGGCCGCTTCCGCCGGTCCAACGCGGCGACGTGCTGGCCGTTTTCTCGGCCGGCGCCTACGGGATGGTCATGGCGAGCCGCTACAACTCGATGCCATTGCCGGCGGAGATCATGGTTGACCGCGACCGGTGCACCGTGGTCCGGCGCCGGGAAGACTATGATGATCTGACCGCTCACGAACTGACGCCCGAGCCACTGGGGACGGCACTCCAATGATCAAGCGCGAAGATGACGGCGTCTGGATCGTGCTCCAGGAGACGATCGCGTGCCATCACGACGAGCTGTTTGCGTGCCTGACGACGCCGGACGGCCTGAGCAGGTGGTTCCCGACCGCGGCCCAGGTGGATCTTCGTACCGGGGGCCAGATCGTGCTGAGCTGGGACAAGGACTTCACCAGGACGACGACGATCGCGATTCTCGGCTACAACCCGGAGGGACGAGTCACCTGGGACTGGCAGGTCGCGCACCGTGACACGCACGCGCCGGTGTACTGGCACGTCATGCCAAGCGTCGAGGAGGGCTGTGTGATCGAGCTGCGACAGGGGCCCTTCCACGAGGACGTTGAGTCGCTGCTGGACATGGCCCAGGAGGCCGAGACCTGGCGTTGGCGGCTCTGCAATCTTCGGTCGGTGCTTGAGGTCGCGTTGGATATGCGCAGAGATCGGCCGTTATGACAGTGGAAGCCGTCGTCTATACCGGTGACCTGATTTTTTCGAGCAAGATCGCTTCGACGGGGGCGTCGGTGAATGTGCCGGTGCGTGTCGTGCGCGGCGTGGGCGATCTTGCGCCCGGGGCGACGCTGCTACTGGTTGACCTCGAGGCCGAGGGGGCAATTGAAGCGATCGAGCGTTGCCGCACGATGCTGCCGACACCGCGGATCGTGGCATTCGGCCCGCATGTCCGGGACGATCTGTTCGCAGCTGCCCGTGCCGCCGGCGCCGACGAGGTCCTTGCGCGGTCGGCATTCGTCACTCGTCTGCCGGCGTTGTTGCAGGCGAGCAACTGACGTATTTCAAACAAGGACGCGGAAGACCAGCTGAACGACTCCCAGCGCAGCCGCGCCGGCGAGCAGGTCGTCCAGGAGAATGCCCCAACCGGCCGGGGCTCGCTGGATCTGCTGGATCGGGGGTGGCTTGAGGATGTCGAAGAACCGGAAGGCCGCGAATGCCGTGCCGGCCATCGCCAGGTTCCACAGGTTGCCGTCACCGGTGGTGTGCCAGGGCGCAAGTACCAGCGCCAGTGCCTGCCCGGCGACCTCGTCGGCGACGACCTGGGGCGGGTCGCTGCGGCCGAAATGCTTTTCGGCCCACGGGCCCAGTGCGACGCACGCGATACTGAAGACAACGATCACGGCCAGCAGCGAGATCGTGACCACCGACCCGGACGCTCCCGACCACAGCATGCCGAGACAGAAACACACCGCCGCCGCCGACCCCCAGGTCCCGGGCGCCGGCCTGAGCCGACCGAGACCCATGACTGTCAGCATACCCCCTCGGAACGCGGCGCTCATTCGGACTTGCTCGCGTCCATGGAGCGCAGCCGCGAGACATACGGTAGACCCGACAGGATCGTTACGATGACCATCAAGTACACGACGATGTAACAGATCCACCGGGCGACGACGTTGGGCGTGTCGTCGCCGCCGGTCTTGAAGTTGACGGTCAGCAGGATCACCAACGGGATGGCGATCGACTGCAGGATCATCTTCGCCTTGCCGACCCAGTTGGACGCGAAACTCACGCCCATCGACTCGGCCTCGCCGCGGAATCCCGTCACAAGTAACTCGCGGGCGAGCACGATCACGACCATCCACGGGTAGACGCCGGTCGCCATCGTAAAGAACGACCCCTCCTCGACCCATTCGCGGACGATAAACCTTGGTCCGGCCAGGTAGATGAACGCGCCGAGGACCAGGACCTTGTCGCAGAACGGATCCATGATCCGCCCGAAAACCGACTCGACGTGCCACTTCCGGGCCAGGTAGCCGTCGAACGCGTCGGTGATCGCCGCCGCCACAAAGAAAACGACCGCGATATTGGCCCAGAGCGTGTTGTGGTCGGGATACCGGTAGACGTTCAGCGTGCCGAAGAACGCCGCGGCGAGTACCAAACGCAGCATAGTCAGCGTATTAGGCAGCCGTCTTCGGATGGAATCGGTCATGAGCGAGTGATCGTATACGGGCCTGGGAGGGGGATGCAGGGCCCCTGAGATTGTGAACTTCGGCACGGAGTCGGTTGCGGCCCCACAAGGGAGGGCATATCTTGAGCGCGCGATGCCCGCGAACGTCCTCTATATCAGCTGCGTCCTTGGCGCCATCGCGATCTACCTGCTGCTGCGGCCACGGCCGGCGGCCCTCAAGCCGGTCGCGGTGATCCTGGGTCTCGGCGCGCTGGGGTGGGTGTTCCGCTCGTCAAGTCTGGCGGCGGCGGTCGACCGCCCGAACCTCTTCTTTTACATTTTCAGCCTGATCGCGATTGCCTCGGCGGTCCGGATGATCACCCATCGCAAACCGGTGTACGCGGCCCTGTACTTCGTCATGGTGGTCCTGAGTTCGGCGGCGTTGTTCCTGCTGCTGGAGGCCGAGTTCATGGCCTTCGCGATGATCATCGTCTATGCGGGTGCGATCCTTATCACGTACCTGTTTGTCCTCATGCTCGCCCACCAGGCGCCCCAGCCCGGCGAGGACGAGTCCCAGCCCGACTACGACGTGATACCCAGGGAGCCCGCTGCCGCCGTTGCGGTCGGCTTCATCATGCTCGCGTTGCTCACCGACACGATCTTCCAGGGTGTACCGCAGATGCGGCCGCCCCCGTCGCCGCAGCAACTGCAGGCCGAGAGCTGGCAGATCGTGAACCTGCTGCCCGACCGCATCGAGCGTTCGGCACGCCGCGAGATTGACGGCTTCGAGTCCTTCGCCAACTCGGACCCCTCGGTCAGGATGGTCGGCGACACCGCCTACATCGACGTGATCATGACAGGGTCGCCCCAAGTCGTGACGGTCGAGGCACCGCTGTCGGCGCTGCCGGAGAACGTGGAGCGGGTGGGGCTCGCCCTGGTCGCCGAGTTCCCGGTGAGCCTGGAGCTGGCGGGTGTCATCCTGCTGATGGCGATGTACGGGGCGGTCATCTTCGCCCGCCGCCAGAGTGAAATATCGGAGACCGCGTCGTGACCACACTATCGCTGAGTCACTTTCTGCTGACCAGTGCGATCATCTTCGTGATCGGTCTCATCGGGTTCGTGACCCGGCGCAACATGATCGTGATGTTCCTGTGCACGGAGCTCATGTTCCAGGCCGCGGCGATCGCAATGATCGCGTTCGGCCACTACCACGGCGACGTCTCCGGGCAGGTGTTCGTGATCTTCATCCTGACCGTTGCCGCTGCCGAGGCCGCCCTGGCGCTGGGTCTGGTGGTCCTGCTTTTCCGCCGTCGCGCGACCCTCAGCGCCGAGGCCTGGTCGGAGCTGGGAGAGGCATGATCGACGGTGCCGGATTCCCCGTTGCAGTTGAGGCAAGCGGCCCGTCATGGGCGGCCCTTATCCTCTGGCTGCCTGCGATCTCGACGGTGCTGTGCGGTCTCTGCGCCGCGTTCAAGGTTCGCAACAAGCTGGCGGCGTGGATCACGGTGGCACTGCTCGGCGGCTCGTTCGTTCTCACGGCGTCGCTGTTTGCCGGCTACGAGCAGCCGGTCACCATCCACGTGCTCGACTGGATCGGGATCACGTGGGGAGACACGTCGTTCGTCGCCAACTTCGCCTTCTACATCGACTCGCTGACGCTGCTGTGGATGCTGTTTGTCACCGGTCTCGGCACGCTCATCGCGCTGTATGCCAGCGAGTACATGGAGCAGGATGTCGGCGGCGGGTACTCGCGGTTCTTCGCCGGGATCAGCATCTTCCTGTTCGCGATGACCGCGCTGGTCATGGGCGACAACCTCCTGATGCTCTACCTTGGCTGGGAGGGTGTCGGCTTCGCGTCGTACTGGCTGATCGGCTACTACTACAAGAAGCCCTCTGCCGTGGCGGCGGCGAAGAAGGCGTTCATCGTCAACCGCATCGGCGACCTTGGGCTGGCGCTTGGGATCTACCTCATCTGGCAGACCTTCGGCACGGTGCAATACGCCGAGCTGTTCACCGAACTGCAGGCCGGCTCCTACACCGAGATTGCGGGCGGCTGGACCGTGCAGGCGATCCCGTTCCTGCTGATGCTTGCCGCATTCGGCAAGAGTGCCCAGCTGCCGCTGTATGTCTGGCTCCCCGACGCGATGGAGGGTCCGACGCCGGTGTCGGCCCTTATTCATGCCGCGACGATGGTCACCGCCGGGGTCTACCTGCTGTGTCGCATGTTCCCGCTGATGGCGCTCAACGAGCTGGCGTTGCCGGTCGTCGCCTGGGTGGGCGGACTCACGGCGCTGCTGGCGGCGACGATCGCCATGGCCCAGTACGACATCAAGCGGATCTTCGCCTACTCGACCATCTCGCAGTTGGGCTACATGTTCCTCGGCGTGGGGCTCCTGACGACGTCGGGCGCCGCGTACCACGTGTTCACCCACGCATTTTTCAAGGCGGTGCTGTTTCTCACGGCCGGCGTGGTGATGCACGGGATGGCGGGGCAGCTCGACCTCCGCAAGGTGTCGGGATTGCGAAAACTGCCCGGCTGGCGGATCACCAGCTACACGATGCTCTATGCGTGCATGTGCCTGGCGGGCGTCCCGATCGTGACCAACGGGTTCTGGTCGAAGGACGCGATCATGGCCGAGGCGTTCGCGGCGCATGGCCCGGGCTTCGGGGCCCTGGCGATCATCGCGTTGATCACCGCGTTGCTCACGGCGTACTACACGTTCCGGGTCTGGTTCCGCGTCTGCGCCGGGCCGGTCCACTACGAACCGGGCGACGAACTTCACGGCGAATCGACCGGTCGCTTCCAACCGCACGCGCCGCGGCTAATCATCAACGCCGTCCTGGTCGCGATCACGGTGGGGGCGGTCGTCTCCATCTTCTGTGCCGACTGGGTCCTTGGCATGGTCGGCGACTCGACGGCCGCCGGCGGCATCCCCGGCGAACATCACGTGGCCGAGGGCGCGTCGGTGTGGTCCGATCCGCATGCCTGGATGCCGTGGGTGGCGAGCGTCATCGGGCTTGTCGGTATCGCGATCGCCTGGTACTTCCACCTGGCCAACCGCAAGGCGGCCGACAAGTTCAAGCAGGTGCTCCAGGGCAATGTCCTGACGGCGTGGCTGCCGAAGGCATTGGAGAACAAGTGGTATGTTGACGAGCTGTACCACGCGACCATTCGCGCGCCGCTGTGGCTGCTCGGCCGCATCCTGAACCTGTTCGACCGCTACGTGCTGGACATGGTCTTCGTGGACGGCATCGCGCGGCTGCCGCGGATGCTCGGTCGGGGCTTCCAGCCGCTCGCCAACGGCGTGCTGCAGTCCTACGCGGTGTCGATGATCGGGGGTGTGGCGCTGGTCGCGGTCCTGGTGTTCGTCATGCCGGAGTTGATGGCCATGCTCAGCGGATTGATGGGGGGCGGCCGATGAGCTGGTTCCTGCCGGCACTGCTGCTGGGGATCCCGCTGGCGGGAGCGGTGGTGATCATGATCGCGCCGGCGCGGCAGGCGAAGTGGATCGCGCTGGTCGCGACCACGGTCACCTTTGTCCTGAGCGTGATTCTCGCCGTGGCGTTCGAACACTGGCACGATGGCGGGTTCGGACTCGCCGGCGTGATTCCCGGTCTTGGCATCGAGTCCATCGGTATCCGGTTCAGCTTCGGCGTCGACTCGGTGTCGTTGCTGCTGGTGCTGCTGACGACCCTGCTCATGCCGCTGTGTGTATGGGGGTCGTTCTCGGCGATCACGGAACGCGTCAAGGAGTACTACGGCTGGTTGCTGGTGATCGAGGCGGCGATGATCGGGGTCTTCGTGGCACGGGACCTGATCTTTTTCTACATCTGCTTCGAGGTCACCCTGATTCCGATGTACTTCCTCATTGCGATCTGGGGCAGCAGCGACCGCGCACGGGCGTGCACAAAGTTCTTCATCTACACGTTCACCGGGTCGCTGATCGCCCTTGCAGGGCTGCTGTACGTGGCCTGGCAGTATGCGGAGATCAACGCCACCTTCGATCCACAGGGAGTCGCGCAGCTGTCGTGGACCTTTGACATTGCGGAACTCTCATCCTTTGCCGCAGCGCGTCTGAATCCCACCGAGCAGGGGTGGGTCTTGCTGGCATTGCTGGCCGGTTTCGCGGTGAAGGTGCCGCTTTTTCCCGTGCACACGTGGCTGCCCCTCGCACACACCGAGGCGCCGGCGGCGGGAAGCGTGATCCTAGCCGGTGTACTGCTGAAACTCGGCACCTACGGCCTGTACCGGTTCGTGCTGCCGATGGTGCCCGACGCCGTCGTCGAGTACGCCCCGGTGATCGCCGTGATCTCGATCATCGGCATCATCTACGCCGCGCTGATCTGCTGGGTGCAGTCGGACCTGAAGCGGCTCGTCGCGTTCTCGTCGATCAGCCACCTGGGGTTCTGTGTGCTGGGCCTGATGGCGTTGAACCCGCTGGGCGCACAGGGAGCGGTCCTGTACATGATCAACCACGGGCTCTCCACCGGGGCATTGTTCTTCCTGATCGGAATGATCTACGAGCGTTACCACACGCGTGACATGGCCCGGATCGGCGGGCTTGCCGCCCGGATGCCGGTGTGGGCGTTCTTCATGGTGTTCTTTACGCTGGCGTCGGTCGGGCTACCCGGCCTCAACGGGTTTGTCAGCGAGTTCCTGTGCCTGATCGGTACGTTTACGGCCACGGCCGACGTGGCCACCGCGGCATACCCGGGTCGACTTGGGCCGTGGTACGCAGTGGCGGCCGGCGCGGGAATGATCCTCGCGGCCATGTACCTGCTGATGATGGTGGGCAAGGTCGTCTTCGGCCCGCTCCGCGAGCCGTCCGTGCAGGATGCCGCCCACGGGACGCGGCTGCCCGCGGACCTGAGCTGGCGTGAGATCGGTGTGCTGCTGCCGCTGGCGGTCTTGTGCGTATACCTCGGTTTCCAGCCGTCGCCGATCATCGGCGCCGCGGAAGGATCGATCGAGAACACGCTTGCGGCATACCCCGCCAGGGTGCGGCAGTATGTCGCCGACGCGGGCGACTCGGTCACGCGGTCCGCCCCGGTGTTCTCGGTGGTCACGGAGCCTCGCCATGATTGACAGCCAGGCGATGCTCGACAAGGTCTGGTTCATCCTGCCGGAAATCTGGCTGTTCCTCGGCGCGGTCGTCGTGTCGATGATGGGTTTGAGCCGCGCGAAGCTGCTTCGCGACGCGGTGCCGTTCGTCGTGTGCTTCTTCCTCGCCGCGGCGATGGTGGCCATCCCGTGGGTCTACGCCGACAAGTCGCGGCTCGCCGAAGCGAACCTGCTGATGCCGACGCTGGGCCCGTATGTAAAAATGATCGTATGCGGGATCGGGATCGTCCTGTCGATGCTCAGCGTCGGTCTCATCGACCGGGGGATCGAGGACGCGATCAAGAGCGGCCGCGCCCGTTTCGATCCGATCCGGCTCTGCCGCGGTGAGTACTTCGCCTTCTTCCTGTTGAGCCTGATCGGTGCGATGCTTGTCTGCAACGCCAACGACCTCATCTGGTTGTTCCTGGCGTTGGAGCTCACATCGCTGCCGACCTACGTCATGGTGGCGATCAGCCGCCCGTCGCCGAAGGCCCAGGAAGCGGCGGTCAAGTATTTCTTCCTCGGTGCGCTCGCCGCTGCCCTGTTCCTGTACGGCTTCGCGTTGTTGTACGGCTCGACAGGGTCGATGGAACTGACCGTGATGCGGGCGGAATTCGCAAAGCAGGTGGCCGCGGGGGGGCTCGACCGGTTGGCGATCGTCGGCATGATCCTCGCCCTGCTGGGTGTGTCGTTCAAGATCGTCGCGGTGCCGATGCACTTCTACGCGGCCGACGTCTACGAGGGCGCGGCATCGCCGGTGTCGGCGTTCCTGGCCTTTGTCCCCAAGACCGCCGGGATGGTGGCGATGATCCTGTTGCTTGGCACCATCGGCTGGAGCGGTCACGCCGGGCCCGGCTCCGTCGGATTGCCGCAGCCGATCCTGGTCACGCTGTGGATGATCGCGGTGCTCACGATGACGCTCGGGAACGTCGGGGCGCTCCTGCAGCGATCGACCAAGCGGCTTCTTGCCTACAGCTCGATCGCGCACAGCGGTTACCTGCTCATCGGTGTCATCGCCGGGCCGGGGCTCGGCATCGACGCGGTCCTGTTCTACCTGCTGGCGTACGGCGTCATGAATATCGTGCCGTTTGCAGTGCTTGCCGGCCTGCAGCGTCGCGGCGAGGAGATCGAGTCACTCGATGATCTGGCCGGGTTGCGGTTTCGATACCCGGTCATGGCCGTGGTGATGGCGGTCGCGGCGATGTCGCTCATCGGCTTCCCGCCGCTGCTGGGCTTCGTCGGGAAGTTTTCGCTGCTCGTCGCCGGTGTGCAGGCGAAACACGTGCCGCTTGTCGTCATTGCCCTGATCAACAGCGCCATCAGTGCGTGGTACTACCTGCGACTCGTCGGGCTGCCGATCCTGGCGTCGCCCACGGCCGCCAGTGACACCGTGAAACACAGTGCCAGCCCCTGGCCGCGTGTGGCGGCAGTGCTCGCCGCCGTGGCCATCGTGGTGCTGCCGTTCTTTGTGAACCAGCTACTGCCTTGAAGCTGCTTTAGCAGCCCGTTGAAGAAGTCATTCGGGCTGCTCTCGCCATCGAAGCACTTCTTCAACGGGCTGCTAGTCAGCTTCTTCGGCCTCCTGGTCGGCTCCCTTGATCGCGCTGTGTTGCAGCACGAGTCCGGTGACGGCGGTGACGGTCACCAGCAGCGGCAGCAGCATGTTGTTGGCCTCGAGACTGGCGCGGATCGCCGACTCCCACGTCGGTACGTGCAGCATCAGCGTGAGTATTCCCAGCACGGCCATCGCACCGCCGCCGATCGACGTGAACAGCACGATCACAAGCCGGTACATGATGAACGCGGCCATGGCCAGCGCGATGAATCCCATCGCGGCGCCGGCGAGGTGCGAATCGGGTGAGTCGCTGAAGGCACTCCAGGCGTTCGCGCCGATGAAGGCCCCGGTCAGGCCGCCGAAGATCGCCACCGCGTAACGGACGAACGGCGTCGCGGCGATGGCGAACAGCAGGCCGATCGCCGCCATGACGATCCGTGACTGGCCCATCTGCTGGCTGAGCAGCTTGCCCAGGACCAGGCCCAGGAGAAACGCGCAGATGATGATCACCCACTTGTGCCACCGGTAGCCGTTGAGGACGCACAATCCCCCGACCACAACGAGCACCGATGCCCAGACGATGTGCATGCCCGCGAGAGCCGTGAGCAGTTCATCCGGATGGTTCAGAAGATCCAGCCGGGCCACCGCCCCGCTGAAGGCCTCCATGGGACTGGCCTTCCCGGTTGACGAGTCCTGCGCGAACATGAGAACGTGACTGAGCATGGTTCAACCCTTGATCCAAGTGAATGTGATGCAAAGCGCGTACCGCGTCTCCGGCAACGGAGGCGTCGAGCCGCGTACGTGCCGGCGAGCGATTACTTATCGGCTGGCTTTGACCGGAAAATCCACTGAAGGCAGAGCCCGATAACTGCGGCCACCATCCACCACAGGAGCCATTGTGGCGTGGTGTGCGGCAGCCATTGCTCGGGTGCATGCAGCCTTAGCGCGATGGTCCACCCGCTGGACAGCAGCAGAAGCGAGCCACCGAGGGCGGTCACGATCGAGGCGCTGATCGCAGGGGCGGCGGCGCCCAGGAACAGTCCCAGCACGCCGCCGGAGGCCGCGCTGGCCACGACGACCCATCGCAGCGGACCGGACGTACTTTCCCAGACCTGTCTGGGTAGTTCGGTAAACAGCGCGACGAATCGACGGACCCGTTCGCCCCACTGTGGCAGTTCGTCCAGGGCCGAGGCATTGACCGGGGCCGGCTCGATGGCTTCGGTCGGGGGTGTCGCGGCCTCGGCGCTGTCGAGCCACTGGTCCAACCAGTCCGGTGCGCCCGTGGCCAACGGTGGCTGGACGCTGATCACGCCGTCGTCAATGCGGACGGCGCCGAGTTCGGTGGCGGTCAGCACGCCCAGCGGGATCAGGCCCGCCAGCAGTACGCCGATCGACGCCGCCAGCACGAGGCGATAGGCGGCGAGTGCGACGACCCCGGTCACCACGGCGACGATGAGCACCACCGACCAGGCGGGCATGCCGATGTCGGCAACACGTGCGACATCGGTGGCTGCCAGGCCCATCACGCAGCCCACCAGCAATCCGCCGGCCGCGAAGACGGTCCGAAGGGCCCGCCGGCCGGCAGACCACATCACCAGCCCCAGCAGAAACAACACCACGACCGGTATGAGACCGGTCCACGGCAGCTCGGCGATTCTCTGGGTGGTCTCCTGCATCCTGTACTCTTCACGACACCGCCAGGCGGTTCTTGTTCCGACTCGGTATCCGCTGGAGTCTTAATGGGATTCGGTCGCCCGGGATTCGAACCGACTCTCACTATAGGCCGATGTCAATGGCGTTGTTCTCCCGGAATCGCCAATGGTACCCGACGAAATACAGCCCCAAGACACACCATCGTCTGATAACGACGCCCAGGAGACGCACCTCGCCGATCTGCGGCGTCGCATCGACCTGGTGGACAAGCGGCTCGTCGAGACCCTCAGCGAACGGGCGCGAATCGTCGTCGAGATCGGCAAGACCAAGCAGTCCGACGGCACCCCCGTCTACGCGCCGCATCGCGAAGCCCAGGTGCTCGCTCGCGCGCTTGCCAACAACAAGGGACCACTGAGTGACCGGACGATCGAAGCGATCTACCGCGAGCTCATGTCCGGCAGTTTCAGTATCGAGTTGCCGTTGCGTGTGGGGCATCTCGGTCCGCGTGGCTCGTTCAGCCACATTGCGACGGTGCGGCAGTTCGGTTCGTCGATCGAGTGCGTGGACCTCGGCTCCATCGATGCCGTGCTCGCCGAGGTCGCGGCGGGACATTGTCACTACGGTCTGATGCCGTACGAGAACTCGATCGGCGGTAGTATCGCCGAATCGCTCGATGCGCTGATCGAGCACGATGTCACGGCATACGCCGAAGCGCTCATCGAGGTACGGCATACGTTCCTCGCCAACTGCCCGGCGGGCGACGTGACGAAGATCTACTCCAAGCAGGAGGTCTTCAGCCAGTGCCGCAAGTGGCTCGCCCGGCAGTTCCCGGACACCGAACTCGTGTCGATGGGCAGTTCGGCTGCGGCGGTCAAACGCGCCGCCGCCGAACCGAACGCCGGCGCGATCGGCTCGACACTCGCCGGCGAGCTGTACGGCGTCAAGCCCCTGTACGAGCAGATCCAGGACAAGCCCAACAACATCACCCGGTTCCTGATCGTCGGTCGCCAGGCCGCGTTGCCCACCGGCGACGACAAGACGAGCATCATGTTCGTCACCGCTGACACGCCGGGAGCATTGGTCGACGTGCTGACCGTCTTCCGTGACGCGAAGATCAACCTCAGCCACATCGACAAGCGCCCCAGCGGCCGGACCAACTGGGAATACACCTTCTTCATCGACTGCGCAGGGCATCGCACGGACCCGGTGATGATCACCGCCCTCGATGATGCGGCAAAGCATTGCGTATCGCTGAAGGTGCTCGGTTCGTATCCGCGAGCAAAGCGTATCTTGTAGAGAGATCGCCACGGATCCTCAGCATCGCTGAGCCACCGAAGCACTGAGAAGGAAATAGTGGCACGGGTGACGTCGCAAAGCGACGTCCCCCGTGTTCCTACCTACCATGCCCGCATGCAATACCTGCTCGTGAGTCTGTGCGTATTGTGCGTGATCGTCGGTTGTGCGGAGGATGGTGGCGTCGAACCCTCTGCGGCCGCTCAGCCCGTGTCGGTTGCCGAACCTGGAAAACACGAACCAACGACGCGGAGTGCCCCGATGGAGCACACGAACCGACTTGTTCACGAAACCAGCCCGTACCTGCTTCAGCACGCCCACAACCCGGTGGACTGGTACCCGTGGGGTGACGAGGCCTTCGAGGCCGCACGCTCGGCCCGCAAGCTGATCTTCGTGTCGATCGGCTATTCAACGTGCTACTGGTGCCACGTCATGGAGCGGGAGAGCTTCGAGGACGAAGTAACCGCTGCCATTATGAATGAACGGTTTATCTCGATCAAGGTCGACCGCGAGGAGCGACCGGACGTCGACGACATCTACATGGCCGCCACGACGATCTCCAACCAGGGCAGCGGCGGCTGGCCCATGTCGGTGTTCCTCGAACCGGACACGCTCAAGCCCGTCTTCGCCGGGACGTACTTCCCGCCCGAGGACAGCGCAGGCCGTCTCGGCTTCAAGAGCCTGCTCGTGCAGATTTCCGAAGCGTGGAACAAGGATCCCGCCGGTATTCGGCGGCAGGCCGAGGCCCTGGCAACGCAGGTGACCCACCAGCTCACCCAGGCGTCGTGGCGGCGCCCGCTCGGCTTCGAAGACTTCGATCGCGGCATGAGCCAGCTCATGGGCATCTACGACATAAACGACGGCGGTTTCGGCGGCGGCCGGAACAAGTTCCCCATGCCGGGCTACCTCGAACTGTTCGTGGGCGCCGGCTGGCACAGCCCGAAGGTGCAGGAGGCGGTGACCTACACGCTTGAGCGCATGGCCCGTGGGGGTATGTACGACCAGATCGGTGGGGGCTTCCACCGCTACAGCACCGACCGCCAGTGGCTTGTCCCGCACTTCGAGAAGATGCTGTACGACAACGGGCAGCTCGCGTCCATGTACGCCACGGTCTACGACCTGACCGGCGACGAGTTCCTCGCCGAGGTCGTCCGTGAGACGCTCGACTACGTGCTCCGCGAGATGACCGACGCCGCCGGCGGGTTCTACAGTGCCCAGGACGCGGAAGTGAACGCACGCGAGGGTGACAGCTACGTGTGGACGGTCGACGAGGTTACCGATGTACTGCGGGCCGCCGGTCTCGGTGACGACGTCGAACTTGCGATGACGGTGTATGGCCTCAACAAGGGGACGAACTTCCAGGATCCGCACCATCCCGAAGACGATCCGCGCAACGTGCTGTACCTCGTCGAGAAGCCGTCGCGGCTGGCGGCAACGATGAATTACGATCCGGAGGACTTCAACCTGCGGCTCGCCGCGATCAATGCGGCGCTGCTCGTTGCGCGTGACAAACGCGAGCAGCCCGGCCTCGACGACAAGATCATCACCGGTTGGAATGGTCTCATGATCGCCGGGATGGCCGACGGCGGTCGCGTACTGCAGGAGCAGAAGTACGTCGACGCAGCGCGTCGCGCCGCGGAATTCATACTCGACACGATGGATGACGGCTCCGGCGGTCTGCTTCGCGCCTACCGCCAGGGCAACGCACGGATCAGTGCCGTCCTGGAGGACTACGCGCTCATGGTCCGCGGGTTGATGGCGCTGTACCGGGCCACGCAGGAGTCGCGGTGGCTCGATGCGGCCCAGGGACTCAGCGACGCGGCCGGGCAACGTTTCTGGGACGACCGTTTCGGCGGATACTTCGACACGCTCGCTGATCAGGATGACCTGTTTGTCCGCAACAAGCGGACCTACGACGGCGCCGTTCCGAGCGGCAACGGGGTGATGCTCAACAACCTCATCGATCTGTATGAGGCGACCGGTGACGAGCGGTTCCTCGACGAAGCGGTGGCGACGCTGCAGGGGATCTCCAACTCGGTCGCCGAGAGCCCGGTCGGTGCGGTGCTCTCGACGCTGGCGTTGAGCCGGTTGACAAAGGACTACCCCGAACGGCTCGCCGCCGCGGCCCCGGCGAGCCGCCCCGATGACGGCGCGGTCGTCGTGATCGAGACCGACACCGAGACCGTCTCCGTCGGCAAGGGGACCGATGCCACGATCAACGTGACGCTGCGGATCGCCGACGGGTACCACATCAACGCCAATGAGCCGGGGCTGGCCAACCTGATTCCGCTGGTGATCCAGATGACTGGCGGGCAGGGGGTCGTCGCCGTTCCCGCCTACCCGGCGGGCGAACTGTTCCAGGGTGAGATCCGCGTGCACCACGGCACGGTGCGGGTTCCGGTGACGATCCGGCAGGTCGGGCCGATCACCGGTACGCCGAGATTGCAGGTTTTCTACCAGGTCTGCACGGACCGCGTGTGCCTGATGCCCTCGACGACGGAGCTCGACCTCCAGATCGTTACAAGCGCCGGGCCATGAATGACCAGTCCGGGCGGCAAGTAACCCCCGTCGAACCCTACATTCCGCACACCACCAGTCTGCCCGAGATCACCATCCAGGGCGATCCTGCTGGGTGTGGGGCTCAGCATCCTGCTGGCCGGTGCCAACGCGTACCTGGGGCTGCTTGCCGGCATGACCGTCTCGGCGTCGATCCCCGCCGCGGTCGTGTCGATGGCCGTGCTGCGGATGTTCCGGAAGTCGAACGTCCTTGAGAACAACATCGTCCAGACGGCGGCGTCGGCCGGCGAGAGCCTGAAGAGCCTCGTCGTCGGGGGCGCGATCGGGGCGCTCTTCAAGTTCGGTGAGGGCGGGCTCGGTCTCTGGACGCAGGCGGTCCAGGGCGCCGTCCAGGTGAAGTCGTCGATCCTGTACTTCGGTTCGAACCTGCTGCCGGCGCTGGTCGCGGTCGGCTACATCGTGGGGATCAACATCGCGGTCCTGGTCTTTCTCGGCGGCGCGCTCAACTGGCTCGTGGCCGTGCCGATCTATGCCGGCAACCATCCGTGGCCCGCCGACACGACCGCCCTGGAATGGGCCGGCGAGATCTGGAGCACGCGGACCCGTTACCTCGGCGTGGGCGCGATGATCGTCGGAGGCCTGTGGGCGCTGCTGCGGCTGTGGCGGAGCCTCATCGCCAGGATCGCCTCCAGCCTGCGCGCCGATCGCGAGAGGCGGGACAAGGGCGCCGAGTCGCTGCCACGCACCGAGCGCGATGCACCGATGCAGTGGGTCGGTATCGCGCTGATGCTTTCCGTGATTCCCCTGTTCTTCGTCTTCAAGGAGGTGACCGGCAACGTTGGCGTGTCGATCTTCATGGCGGTCGTGATGCTGCTGGCCGGATTCCTCTTCTCGGCCGTCGCGGCGTACATGGCCGGCCTGGTGGGTTCGTCGAACAACCCGATCTCCGGCGTGACGATCGCGACGCTATTGACCTCGGCGCTGCTCCTGTCGTGGCTCGGTACCGACAGTGTGACCGGGCCGGCGGCGGCGATTCTCATCGGCGCGGTCGTCTGCTGCGCGTGCGCGATCGGCGGCGACACCATGCAGGACCTCAAGGCGGGCCAGATCGTCGGCGCGACGCCATACAAGCAGCAGATCATGCAGATCGTCGGCGTCGTTGCGGCCGCCTTCGTGATGGCGCCGATCCTGTCGCTGCTGCTCAACGCCTACGGCATCGTCGATCCGGTGAGCCCGGACCGGCCGGCGCTGGCCGCGCCGCAGGCGACGCTCATGGCAGCGGTGGCGCGGGGGGTCTTTGCCAAGGACCTGCCCTGGATGATGGTTATGATCGGGATGGGCATCGCGACGGTGATCATCGTCATCGACCTCGTTCTCGAGATTCGCCGCAGCGCGTTCCGGACGCCTGTTCTGGCGGTTGCCGTCGGGATCTACCTGCCGCTGGAGCTGTCCACGCCGATTCTCTTCGGTGGTCTTATCTCGCTGGCCGCGCACCGCTGGCACATGCGACGGATCAGTGCCGAGGCCGGGCGCGATCCTGCTGCTGGCGGTGATGTACGGCTTGTACCGAACGGCTCGGAAGTAACAGCTACTCCCGCAACAGGCGGACTGCCATCAGGCTGATCCGGTCGCCGCGTGGCGACAATGCCATGTACGGCCACGCTTCGCTGTCGACAGTGCGGAGCACCTGCGTGCCGGGCAGCAGTGTCCGGCTTCGGCGGGGGTCGGCCGGGTTCTGCAGGCGTACGCCGTCGGCGGTCGTCACCAGCACGTTGCCGGACACGTCCACGACCGCGGCAATCGACCGCGGGTCGAGCAGCATCGGTGCCGCCGGCGACGACAACGGCAGCCAGACGGCCATCCGCGCGGCGGTCGGGTGCCACATGGTCAACATCGGGCCGACCCGGTCCCGGTCGAGACCGCCCGGCGGCGTATAGCTGGCAAGACACTGGTAGGCGTCGTAACGCGTCCGTTGCTCGGCGAGTGCGACCTGTTGCAGCGTGTCGCGTGTTGTGGCCTGTGACGACGCATCCATGTAGGCGGCCGAAAGCCGGCCATCGGTCAATCGCAGCACGAAGAGGTCCCGGGCGCTGGTCCACACGGGCATCAGCCAGTCTCCGCCGTTGCCGCCGACGGTCCACTGCTCGGAGCCCCGGCGAATGACCAGGTCGAAGTGCTCGGCGCCGCCGGCGCGACGCGACCACGCGAGACGCCCGTCGGGGCCCAGGCTCGCGAACGCGTTCACCTCGTCGTCGGCGACCAGCCACTTTGTCCTTCCGCCGGTCCAGGGCATCATGCCGATCCACCGCGCGCCGTCGGCCAGCGGCTGCTCCACGAGAAAGCCCCGTTTGTCGCCGCCACGGCCGAGCAGGACACCGGGTTTGGTTACCCATTGCAACTGGGCCTCGCCGCTGTCGTGGTCGAGGTAGTAGATCTCGATGCGGCTGCGTTCGGGCAGGGGTCGATCCGGCGATGCCAGCAGCGTCTCCCACGCCGGCGGCCCGCCGACCTGTGTGGCGACGAACCGGCCGTCGGGGCTCACCTGGGGCAGTGACCGGTTGTCGTAGGGGATGCTGCCCAGCGGCAGAACACCGGCGATGAGTTCGCCGGCGTCTTGTCGCGGTCCGGGGTCGACGAACGAGGCCCTGGTGTGGTGGGTCCAGATCGTCTGGTCGGTCGTACAGCCGGCCCCTGCGACCACCACGCCGAATGCCGCCAGGCAGGTCGTGGTGCGGCGACCCATCAGTTGGAGTCAGGCCTCTGTCCGCGTTCGTCGCGCTCGAAGAAGTGCTTGTACCGTTCCAGGAGAAGCCGTGACTTGACCTTCTCCTGCAGGTCATCCGACCCCACGGCCTGCTCATCGAGCGGCCTGCTCAACTCCAGCAGGCGTTCCCGCGCAACCTCGTTGAAGTTCGAATCGTTCTCATCGGGGCTGTCGACGATGAACGGCGTCACGAAGGCAATCAGCTCGGTGCGTGTCTGCTGGTTGTCGATCGAGGTGAATAACCCGCCGATCAGCGGGAGGTCGCCGAGCAGCGGAATCTTGCGTATGACCTTGGACTCCTGGTCACGCAGGATGCCGGAGATCACGATCGTCTGCCCGTCTTTGACGATGACCTGCGTCGTAGTCTCGCGGCGGTCGAACACGGGTGAGACTGACACGGCCGACGCGGCGATGTTGATGTTCGAGATCTCGAGGTTGATCTCCATGTCCACGTCGCCATAGGCGGTGATTCGCGGCCGGACGTTGAGACCGATGCCGACGGCCTGGTACTCGGTCGATTCGTTGACCGTGCCTTGAGGCGTGAGCTGCGAGGAGACAAGCACGGGCACGTCCTGGCCCTCAAAGAAGCTCGCCTCCTGGTTGTCCGAGGTGAATATCACCGGCTCCTGGAGGATCCTGACCTTGGTCTTCTGCGCCAGCGCCTGCAGGACGAGGTTGATCGACGAGGTCGCGGTGAGCGCGGAAGTGTCAAAGAGACCGCCGAAGACATTGTTGATCAGGCCGTCGAAACTGAGGCTCGCGCCGACCCGGTTGTCAACCGAGGTGCCGGCGAAGATCGTGTCGCTGTTGCTCACGCGGAGACCCAGCGCAAGGTCGTCGGTCAGTTCCACTTCGGCGATGATGGCCGCGATGAGCACCTGGCGACCGGGCTTGTCGAGCTGGTTGACGATGATGTCGTGGACCGCCTCGCGGTACTCCGGTGCCGCGAGGATCATCACCGCGTTCTGCCGGTGGATGGGCACGACGCGGACCTTGCCGATCAGGGGTGACTCGGGTGTCTCATCCTCGCCCTGGCGGCCCTGTTGCCAGGGGAAGGTGATGGTTCCGCCTTGATCGCCCTCGCGGGCGGGGCCGCCGGCGCCGCCGCCGTCGGTGGGCGAGCCGATGTCGATGCCGGCCAGGCCCGTGTCGCGACGCCGCAGGTCCACCCGGGTGCCCGCGGGTGCGAAGATCGCGTTGATCTGGTCGGCGACCTCCTCGGCGTCCGCGTGCTTCAACTCGACCACGATGGGCACACCCGGAAAAACGGGCTGATCGAGGTCCATGATAAGCGAATCGAGGAACATGAAGCTCTCTACGGTCTTGCACAGCACGACGAGGCTGTTCGAGTCCGCGTACGCCTGGATCTGGTAGATCCCGCCGATCGCCTGGGAGACGTCGGAACGCTGGCCGGCGCCGCCGGCGGTCCCGCGGCGGCTGGTTCGCGCCGCACCGCCGGCACCGGTGCTGCCGCCGAGCAGATCGGCGAGCATGTTGCGCATCTTCAGCGGGTCGGTGTACTTCAGGTGGTAGACTTTCTTGGTCGTCGGGGGCCGCGGCAGGTCCCATTCGGTGGCGATGAGCGCGCCGATTTCCTCGATGACGTCCGGTTCACCGCTGACCGTGACGGCATTCTGCTGGACATTGACGGTAATCCGTAACTCCGCGGTCGGGCCGGCGTTGCCGCCTCCTGGCGTCGTGCCGGCGGTCCGCTGCGGGGTCACCCGGCGTTGGCTGCCGCGGCGTTGCTGGCTCGACCGGCCGGTGCGTTGCGGTGTGGCGGCGCCGCCGGTCGTGCCCGTGTCTTCAAAGAGATCCAGGATGTTCTGGGCGATCTCGTTCGCGTCGGCGTGGGCAAGACGGAAGGTCGTCGTCTTGACCGTCACGTAGTTGCGGTCAAGCTCCTTGATGAGCGTCCCCAGCCGCTGGCACAGGCCGATGTCGCCCAGCACGATGATCTGGTTGGAGTTTGTGTCCACGGCCAGCGACGCGTGATCGGGCAGCGGATCGCGCAGTTGCTCGGCGAGCTCTCCGGCGTCGGTATTGCGTACGGCGAAGATCTTGGTGACGATCGTGCCGCGGTCGGTCCGTGACATGATGTCCACGTCGGGACCGATCACGGTGGGATTATCCCGCTGTATCTCGCTGAGCATTCCGATGATGATCCGATCGTGGTGCTCGATCACGCCGATGTCGTTGAGCCGGAACGCCTCGATGAGCAGATCGAGGGCCATCATGCGATTAATAGGCTGGTCGTTGATGAGGGTGATCTTCTTCGCCTTGAGCTGCGCGAGGTTGATGGGCATGACGACCTTGCCGGTGGTCTCGACGATGAACGGGATCGTGTCCTGGATGGGGACGTCGTCGAACGCAAGCACGACCTTGTCGCCCCGGTCGGGTCGACGCCCGTCGGGACTGAGCACGATCGGCACGACCGCTTCGGCATCCGGCACTTCGTCGGCGATCGGCTCGACGGCGTCGGCCGCCTCATCCCGCGGCGTCGCCGGCGTCGCCGGCTCGGCCGTCGGGCGCCCGTCCTGGGCAACCACGGTCGCGGCCGCGAACCCGAACACGACTATCAGGGGCATTGTCCGCACGAAGTTTCCATGGGCATTCATGACAAGATTCCTACTGCTATTGGCTTTCTGTTGCGCTCTTTAGTCCTGGAAACGGTCCGTTGCTCGTCTTGGTCGGTTGATCCCGAAAGAGCTTCTTCTTCTTGAAGAGCTCGATGGGATACTCGCCCCCGCCGTATCCGAGCGTCACCGACCACGGCGGATTGGACGCGATGATCGTCACGCCGTCGACTTCTCCGCCGACCGACGCATGCAAGCCGTTGTGGAACCAGACCTCGTCGCCGACGACGAAACTGACGCTCGGCCCGGCGTATGTCAGCCGGGGGGGCTCAGGCCCGGGCTCCGGTGGCGGCGGGGCCGGCGTGCGATCCACGATCACCGGTTTGCGCGGCAACACTGGCGGCTTCGGCTTGAAGAACAGCGACCGGCCGTCGAACCGTCCACGGTAGGTCTTCATGCCGTCGGCATGCTCGACGAGGTAGTTGTCGATCCGTGCTCGTATCGGATCCTCTCGCGGACGCGGTGTCAGCACCGCCCCCGCCAGGTCGGCCAGCTGCGCGGCCATGACCAGCGACGCGAACGCGATCGCGATGATGCTGGCCACGAGGGGAATATTGATCGGTACCCGTGTCATCGCCCCGACCCCCCGCCACGCCGGCGCCGTTCGGCGCTGACGATCCAGGCTTCAACGGTGAGGACCACGGTGACCCTTCGCGGCCCCGGCTGTCGCGTCATACGGAGGCTGCTGATGGCGTCGATGTCGGCGCTGGCCTCCAGGGCCGCGATGATCTTTGCTGCATTTGCCGGTGTCGCGTCGAAACGCAGATCGCCGGTGATGTGCTCGACCTGCTGGCCCGGCGCGATCACCTTCGAGAGCGTACCGCGACGAAGCTTCGAGGGCCCGCGATAGTTGAAGCTGTCATCGAAAACCGTGTACTGTTTGAGCACCTCGTTGATGGCCATGTTGAACCGCTTCTCGGCGTCGGCTTCGGAGCCGAGGGCGTCGAGCGGGCCAAGACCAAGCACCACGGGCCGCAACCGGCGGAGGCTTTGCAATCTCCCGGTGTCACCGGACGCTTTCTTGACGTCGGCCAGCATCCGTTCCGAGCGGAGGTCCCAATCGTCGGTCAGCCGGACGACAAAGTCGTTCCACACGAGAAAGAGCACCGCACCGACCGCTGCGGCGATCGTCCACTGCATCGTCGACGGCATCCGGCGGTAGGCCGTCCAGATGGACTCAACACGTCTCATGGCGACCTCCCGCTTGCGGCCTTGAGTTCGCGGACGCGGTTCAGGACGAGCCGGAATTCGAGCCGGAGCCGCTTCTCGGTCTCCTCGTCGACGCGGGCCTGTTGAATCGCCTGGGCGATACGCCCCCGCGCCTCATTCGCCTCGGCGAGATCCATCAGGGCCACTTCCTCGACGGTGATCGGTTCGGGAATGTCCTGCGACATCGGAATCGCGCCGCCGGAACCGCCGCGGTCGGACCCGCGGAAGCCGGCACCGCCGGAACCGTTGCCGCTGCCCGACATCCCGCCGAAGCTGCGTCTTCGAGTTGCTCGCGCCCCCTCCCTTGGGGTCGGATCGATCACGGCCGCCGGTGTGCCGGGACTGGCCGTCGGTGTGTCGGTTCTGGCTGCCGGCGTGACGGTACTGGCTGTCTGCATGGCTGTTCCGGGTGGCGGCAACGCGTCCTCGATCTCGGCGAGCACGGTCTCGGCGTCCGGTATGTAGTCCCTGCGATACAACCGGTCCGAGAGCGTCCACCGGCCGTAGTCGAGTTCGAGCGGGTAGTCGTGGATCCGGTACGGGTCGACCACCTCGGCGGTGAGGGAAAACTCGTATGCGTCGAAGTTGTTCGGATCACCCCAGTTGAGGTAGATCTGGCTGAACACTTCGGTGTTGTGCAGGTTGTCGCCCATCAGCGCCGTGACCTGCTGCGCGGTGCGGTCGCCGTCTTTTCGGGCCCGGCCGGTGATGGCAATCCGCTCTCCGTGGCGAATGCGGATCTGTTCGATGTCGATGCTTTCGGGCGTGCTGCAGGCAATGTCGGCGAGCAGCTTTGTCATCGGCCAGGCGCGCTTCTCGAGTTCGCGGTACATCTCGAGTTGCATTTCGGCCTGACGCGCTGCTTCCAGAGAGCGGTCGAGCTGGGGCAGCTTCAGGCTCAAGACGCCGATGCGGAGCCCGCTGATCAGCCAGGGCCCGAAGGCAACGATCAACAGGCACACGGCAACGACGATTGTCGCGCGACGGGGCGACGAGAGCGCCGCCACCAGCTGTCGCCGCCGCGACGGGGCGATGACAGGCGCGTTCATCCGGAGCGCCGTCAGCGGTGCGAGCGGGCCGCCGGCAGCGAGTAGCGCGCCGGCCGCAACGCCGTACGCCTGCCACCATGCCGGATCGTTCGGCGTTCCCCGGAGCCGGGCGGCGGCGCCCTCGATGACTTCGTCGGGCCCAAGCAGACCGCCGGTGTCCGGTGCGTCGCGGAGACGACGGGTCGTCTCGGCGACGAGGTTCTCGATGAACTGCGGTGTGTGATTGACGCTCATTGCCGTCTCGGCGACGACCCGGCTGATCGCCGTCGAGAGGTCGGCGGACGCCGTGCTCGCGACCCGGGCTGCGCGGATGACGGCGCCCTGTGCGTGGCTCACCACCAGTGCGACCGATCCGTCACGCCGATCGAAGAACAGCAGCGGCGTGTCGGACCGTTGCCCGTTGAGCAGGGCCGCCAGTGCCGCGACGTCCGGGATGAATGTGACTTCCTGCGAGTCGCCGACGAAACGGGCGACGGGCAGGTCGCCGTCCCTCGCGGACTGCGGCCATGCCAGCAGGATGCCGCTGCGGGTTGTCTCGCCTGATGCCTTCGGCAGTACGGCCCTGACGCGGCGGTGTTCCGGGACCTCGGTGAGCAGGTGGGCTTCGGCCTGCAACGCCAGGGCCTGCTCCAGCTGGGGCGACGCGACGTCCGGGAGTGTGCAGGTGCGACAGACGACCGCGGCGGCCGGGAGCACGCCGATGATGCTTTGTGCGCCGCTCTCGGCCAGCCACGCGACGATGCGCTCGGCGTCGTCGGCCGAGAACTCCTGCCACGCCGTCACCGTGGGGTCCGGGCCCGGCGTCCCGACGAGGCCATGCACGACGGAGCCCGTGCAGTGCAGGACCGCCACGGTCGAGCCATTGGATCGTGCGGCGGTCTTATCGGTCACTCGCGGTACTCCAGGATCCGGATCGGGACGGTAGAACGATCCACCACCACGAAGATTTCAACTTCCACGTCACCGATTCTCGAATGGCCTCGGACCGTTATGGAGTAGACGTTGCTCCGAACGTCCATGATGTCTGCGATGTATTCCAGGGTGCCGGGGTCGTCCTGGAAGGCGGGGATCTCGAGGAGGTCCACCATGCTGGCGATGCCTTCCGCTCGCCCTGCCCGCAGGTAGACGATCTCGTCGGCCAGGTATTCTCGGTCCTTGAGCAGCTTGAGCAGCACGGCCTCGGAGACGGTGTTGATATTCAGCTTGCCGACGCCGCGTTGGCTGCTGTTGCCGATGGTCGCTTCGGCGAAGACGGCCCGCAACTCGTCGTTGGTGAGCGAGAGCACGGTACTTGTGGCGGACGTGCCGACCGTGGCCCGGCCCGGCGTCTGTTTTACCTGGTCGCTCGCCGCGGCCTGTTGCTCGATCTGACGAGTGAGCAACGACGACATTCGGCTGTTGGGCTCCCGGCCGAAGGCGATGAGCGCGGTGGCCTGTGTCTCGGTGATGTCGAGGCGTTCGAGCAGTTCCTCGGGGGTCGTGCTCTGCAGGTCGATCCGTGGAAGCCCGCTCTCGGCGAGTCCGCCGGAGACCGAATAGGTCGTCAACAGCCCCGACCACCCGGCGTCGAGACGATGATCCGGTTCGTCGGGGGGCCACGTCTGGAGGGCGTCGTCCTCGTTCGGGTCGAGCCGGTTGTTGAGGTTCCAGTCCTCGCCCCGAAGGTACTCGGGCCACACACCGGCCACGAGTTCGAGCTCGGCGATACTCCGCATCCGGTGGTTTCGCGGCTCGTAGGGCATCGAGAGACTCTGGTAGTAGTGATGCTCGGCGCCCAGCGGCCGTTCTTCGTCGTCTTCGTCGATCCAGTCGAGGATCGCGTCGACGATGTCGGGTGAGATGTTGTCGAGGTTCGCCAGCAGGGAGGGGTTGTCGATGGCGGCGTTGATGTTGATCTTCGAGTGTTCGTCCATCGGGCCCATCCATGTGCGGCCATCCGAGTGATGACGGATGTCATAGCCGCCGACGATCGTGCCGCCGATGACGAGCGTCTCGCCGCCGTCGGCGAAGGCGTCGAGGTCGCGCACCATCGCGAAAGCATCCCCCGGCACCGGGTCGATCGTGTGGTCGGCCATGATCGCGATGGCGTATTCGATGCCGCCGCGAGCGGCCCAACGCGCCTGCACTCGACCGAGCGCTACGCGACCCAGCATCGACTGGCGGTAGCTGAACAACTGCACGGAGCTGAGGATGAGCGCGCCGATCGAGATCGCCCACATCACCACGAGTATGACCGATCCGGTTCGACGGTGGCGACGGGTCGTCATCATCGAACCCCCTGGGAGATGCCCGTATCGGGGCTGTCGTCCGGCGGTAGCGTGCCACCGGGAATATCGATCGGCTCGCCGTCGATCCCGCCCGGCAGTTCGCCGTCGGCGGGCGTGTCGGGCAGACCGTCGCCGTCGGCATCGTCCTGCTCGTCCTGGGCAGGCGGTTCGAACGGGGGCGGTACTCGATCGATCGGGATCACGGTGCGGAGAATTGCCAGTGTCGAATCGTACGGATCCTGCCCGTCGCGGCAGCCGCTTGCCACCACGGTCACGCGGATCGCCAGCGGCAGACCGTCGAAGTCCGAGTCCCATGATGGGTTCCACAGCTCCCCGTCGTAGGCCTCGATGCCGAGACTCACCACGCCCGAGATCAGCGGCGTTGCCACACCGCCCCCACGCGGGTATTTGTCCGGGACTGCATCACGCCGCCGCCACAGGACGATGCCGTCGGGGTCTTCCTCGATACGCAGATGCGCTTCGAACTCGGCACCGTCCCCGATGAAGTCGAGATCGCGAATCGGGCGAAGCTGCGAGTTGAAGACGAGGATCTCGTCCCGGTCCATCTGGCCGTATGGCGACGAGACCGAATGGTCGGTGAGCAACAGCCGCGTCCAGAAGAGATCCTGGTCACGCAGGACCGAGATGACGTCGCGACGCACGGCGTTGAGCGCCGCGTCGGCGCGAAGATGAGCGGCGAGCTGCTCGCGACCACCGGCCTTTGCGCGGCTCAGCTGCGACAGGCTCATGGTCACGGCGCTCAGCACGAACACGGTCATGAGCGCGGCGACCATGAGTTCGACGAGCGTGAAGCCGCGCCGTTGCGACTGGTCAGGGCGAACCTTAGGGCCCGTCCGAGAATAACTGCAAAGTTTCGCCGGCCCTCGCCGCCCCTGGCTGCGTTGCGCCTCCTCCGAGTATCCATGAATACGCGTCGTCGGCGCGCCTTGCCAGGAACGACGATGCCTCGCCGAAACCTTGCACTTATTCTCGGACAGACCCTTACTCATCGTAGTACCTTCCGATCCTGTCGATCGGCTCAACCGGCATCCGCACCTGGTTCGGGTCGCCGAGCCGTTCGGCGATGAAGGTCTGCGCCTGGACTTGCCGGAAGCCGGCGCCGTGCGACCACCGGACGAACGCGGTGACCCGGAAGGGCTGCCGCAGCCCGATGTCATCGATCTGGACCTCGTACTCGTAGTCCTCGAAGGGGAAGTCGAACCGCCCATCGGTGGTGTAGAGCTTCGGGTAACTCACCGGCCCCTCGACGAGCACCATCGCCAGCAGCTCGTCCACGAGCCACGCCGCGGTGAGTTGCCGCTGTGACTGGGCCTGCAACGAGATCGAGCGGCTGGCCAGCGACACGATCACGGTGAGGCCGACCCCGAGCATGAGAGCGCCCAGGATGACGTCCATGAGGGCGATGCCTCGTCGCGCACCGGTTCGGGTCCGGGTCGATCGGACGATCATTACCAATCCTCCCGGTGGCGCCCGGCGGCGTCGAGGTCCACGGGCTGCCGCGCTGCAAGGACAGCGTCGGTGTCATCGAGGTCGTAGGGTCTCAACGCGTGCGAGGGCAGCACGAGCGTCTTGACGCGACCGTCATCGTCGTACAGTGAGATCTCGATACGTGGGCGCCGCTTGCCCGGCTCGGTGGCGATGGGCCACCGGCTGATGTCGACCATGGTCCCGTCGATCGATACGCCGACGCCGCGCTCGACGTCCACGCTCGCCGGCAGCTGCACCGGCTTGACCGTCCGGTCGGGACGCCACTGGGCCGGCTGTTCGGGCGTGGCGCCGTCGGCGTCGAGAACCATGAGTACGAGGCGGTGGGTCGCGGTGTCGTGCCAGATCCCGCTGGGCCGGCTGGAGAGATTTTCGCGTTGGGCGAACATCGTCAACAGGTCGGCGACGCGGTCGGCGCTGAGCTGGAGCACGCGGCCTTCGCGACCGAACATCCGGGGCACCGTCATCGCCATCACGACCGCAAGGACGGCCATGACGACGATCATCTCGACCAATGTGAAGCAGCGATTCCGCATGGGCTCAGTTGACGATGTCGTCCTCCGTGCCTTCCTGGGCGTCGGGCCCCATCGAGAAGATGTCGAAGTCGTAGTTCACATCGCCGGGCACGCGCATGAGGTACAGGTTGCCCCACGGGTCGACGATGTCGTCGGCCTTGCTGAAGTAGGGTCCCTGGGGCCCACCACCGTCCTCGGCGGCCACGAGCAGCATGTCGAGGTCGAAATTCGAATTGAGACTTATGCCGGTGTCGTTGAGGTACAGGTTGACGGCCGTCTCGATGGCTTTCACCTCGGCCCCTGCCGTCCGCGACTTGGCCCATTCCAACCGTCCGAACAACCGCGGCGCAATCAACGCGGCCAGCACCGCAATGATCGTGACAACCACGATGATCTCGACCAGGGTAAACGCCCGCCGAGCCTGTCTGTGAACTTGTCGTCGAGTATCTGACATGACCTCTACCCCTAAATGGCGAATGGCTCTCTCGCTTGTCTCTAGCCAATCGCGGACTGCAACTCCAACAACGGAAGCATGATCGCGGCGAGCACGAAACCCCCGAGTCCCGCCATGACCATGATGAGCAAGGGCGGCAACGCCCGTGTAAAGAGCTTGATCGAGTTGTTGACCTGCCGGTCGAATGCGCCGGCGGCGTGCATGAGCATGTAATCGAGCCGCCCGGACCGCTCGCCGAGATTGACGACCTGGATGAGCAATGGCGGGAAGAGCCCGGACCGTTCCAGGGGGTCGGCGAGCGAGGACCCGGAGGTGACCCGTTCCTGGACGTCGTCGATGGCCTGCATCATGGCGGCGTTGCCCAACGTGTCACGCGTGATCCGCAACGCGTCGATGATCGGAATGCCGGCCGAGACAAGCGTTCCGAGCGTGCGTGTGAAACGCGAGACCGCGATGTCACGCAGCAACTGCCCGAAAATCGGCGCCCGCAGCTTCATCCGATCGACGGTCAACCGGTTGCCGGGCAGGCGGATCCACCAGCGCCAGGCGATCGCGACAGCGGCGATCGCCATCAGGCACAGGTACCAGCTGGATTCCAGGAAGTCGGCCATACCGACAAGGATGCGCGTCGGCAGGGGCATCGTCATCTCGCCGGCGAGCGGTTCGATGAGCCGGGGAACCAGGACCGTCACGAGAATGACCGCGCTGATCATGACCAGGCCCGCAACGATCATCGGGTAGAGCGTCGCACCGATCACTTCGCGTCGCAGGTCCAGCGATCGCTCCAGCAGATCGGCCAGCTGGTGCAGGACGTCGGTTGTCTTTCCCGACGCGTCCGAGGCGCGAAGCATGCCGACGACGAGGTCGTCGAACGGTGGGCCGTACTCGCGCGCCGCAACGTGCAACGACGCGCCCGCCTCCACACGGGCGATGAAGTGATCGAGGATGCCGATCATCCCGGCGCCCTTGGCCGTGCGTCTGACGGTGCGCAACGCCTGCATCAGTGGAAGGCCCGCTTCCAGTGCTGTCGCGAGCTCGCGGATCAGGTTGGCCATCTCGCCGCGGCTCACGACCCGGCGGCCGGAACGAAACAGACCCGGCCGGGTCGAGGCCGAGTCGGCCCCAGCCGTGGCCGCACCGTTCACCGCGGCCAAGCCGTTGGGTCGGGCAGCGGCTTCGCCATTACTGGATTCGACGGCCTCCACGACAGTCGGGGTCTCGCCTCGGCTTCCAAGCAGACGCACAGCCTCACCGCGGCTGGCGGCGGCAACCACGCCCTGGCGGGTCTGACCCGAGGCCGTCAGGCTTTCGTATCGGAAGGACGGCATGTTGCCCGTCAAACGCCGGAATCGTCGGTATCTTGCGTGGCCCGCATCACTTCTTCGACGGTCGTGAGGCCGTGCGCGGCCTTGTCCAGGCCGTCGCCACGCATGGTCATGGAGTCGCCGGTGAGTGCGGCCAGCTCTTCGATGGACCGACCTTCCGATATTGCCCGGCGCAGCGGTGGCGTGATCGTGACCAGTTCGAAGAATCCCAGGCGACCCTGGAGCCCGGACTGGTTGCACTTCTTGCAGCCGGTGCCGCGGGACACCTGCCCGTCAAAGAGCGCCAGCTCGGCCGGTGTGAGCCGGTGGCTGATGTCTTCGGGCATGGGAAACCGCTGGGCACAGTGCTCGCAGATCCGGCGGCCGAGCCGCTGCGCGAGCACTCCCTCGAGTACCGATGCGGCCAGGTACGGTTCCACGCCCATGTCGATGAGCCGACCGATGGAGCTGATCGCGTCGTTGGTATGAAGGGTCGAGAAGATCAGGTGGCCGGTGAGCGCCGAACGGATGGAGATCTCGGCCGTCTCGGCATCGCGGATCTCGCCGACAAAGATGATGTCGGGGTCCTGGCGGAGAATGCTGCGAAGCCCCGTCGCGAAGGTCAGGCCGCGTTTGGGATTGACGGGGATCTGGTTGATACCGGCCAGCTCGTACTCCACCGGATCCTCGATCGTGATGATCTTCTTGCGGGGGTCATAGAGCTTGCTCAACGCTGCATACAGGGTCGTCGTCTTGCCCGATCCGGTCGGCCCGGTCACGAGCACGAGGCCGTGGGGCTTGTCGATGAGGCGGCCGAGCTGCTCCTGCACGGTCTTGCTCATGCCCAGCGAATCGAAGTCGAGCCGCAGCGCGCTCTTGTCGAGGATACGCATCACCACCGATTCGCCGTACAGGGTCGGCACCGTGGAGACGCGGAGGTCCACCTTGCGGCCCTCGAAACGCAGGCTGATATGACCGTCCTGCGGTACGTACCGCTCGGCGATATTCATCCCGGCCATGATCTTCACGCGGCCGATGAGCGCCGGCTGCAGGTGCTTCGGCGGGGGCTGTTGTTCCAGCAGGACGCCGTCGATGCGGAACTTGACCTTCAACTCGCTCTCGAACGGCTCGATGTGCACGTCCGAGGCACGCAGCTGGATGGCCTCCAGCAGCAGCAGGTTGACCAGGTTGATCAACGTCGGCTGCTCGGCCATCCGGTGAATGTCGTCGGCCTCGATGGCGTCGAGGTTGTGTTCGTCCAGCCCGTCACCTTCACCGGCCTGGTTGCCAAGGCTCTCGGCCATACGGGCCGCGGTGGTACCGTAATGGGCCCGCAACAGGTCCGAGAGAATATTCTGCTCGAGCCCGACCCGCGTGACCGCGTGGCCCGACAGCGTCGAAATCTCGTCCACGGCCAGGATGTCCAGCGGGTCCACCATCGCGACGACCAGCCGGTCGTCCTCGATACGCAACGGGACGACGGCCAGCCTGACCGCCACGTCGGGCGAGATCAGGTTCGTGACGTCGTCATCGACGGGCGGGGCTTCGTCGATCCATTCGATCCCCAGCAGCGTGCACCGGTCGCGGGTCGAGGTGGCGTCGCCGTTGAACCGTGCCCCGGCGGTGTCGGATTCGTCGATCGTGGTCATGGCGTGCTGTCCTCGAACGTGACACGGGTCCGCCGCGGCGGACCCGTGTCGTATCGAATCGGCGTTGCAGATCCAATCAGTCGTCGGCGGTCTTGCCGGTGCCCGTGTTACCCGTGTTGCCCTCGGTGTTGGAGATGCCTGAACCGGGTGCCGGCAGCGTCCTGCCGCCGGGGGTCTTCTGCTTGTAATTTTTGGCTGATTTGGCCCGCTGCACGCGCTCCCTGGCGGCGGCGATGGCGGCCTTGTCCGGCTCGATCCAGCGACGCGCACCGGGCAGCGATGCGAACTGCTCGGCGGTCAGCAGTGACTTGAGCTGGTCGATGTACCGCCGGCTCATCTCGGCCCGTTTCGTGAACTGCTCGCGCGTCGGGTCGGTGAGGCGATCGGTCTTGCCGCCGCCGAGGCGTGCGGCCGCCTGCTCGACCTTGTACTTGATCTGGAGTGGCTTGTAGTCCCGGATCATCTGGACGAGGTGGGTATTGAATACATCCGTCTCAGCGATGTACGCCAGCCGGATCTCGTTGATGGCTTCCAATGTCGCCGAATCGAGATCGGGCAGTTCAAGTGCGGCGTCGAATGCCCGACCGGCGGGCGTCCGTCGATACACACGCGGGTACGTCATCTGGCGGATCGACTCCAGGAACGCCTTGCCGGTCTCGTCCGGCAGTGCGTCGGCGATCGTGATCGTGTACTGCTCGTTGACGTCGCGGACGCCCTTGCGCAGTGCGACCTGGCGGGCCGCAACCTCGATGCCGACGTTGTAGTTTTCTTCCTGGATCGCCTCGATCAAGGCCGTCTGTGAGGTCTGCATGTAGTCCTCACGGCGGCGGAGGGCGTCGTCGAGCTGCTGCTCATACTGGTCGAGCAACGGTTGCAGGAGCAGTGTCTGGTCCGAGTCCAGGTCGAGGTCACGGACGTCGTTGAGCAGGTCGAGCTTCTCACCGGGCAGTTGCCCGTTCTTGATGTACTTGAGCCGGAACAGCTTGCGTTGGAAGGTACCCCAGTACTCCAGTTGCTCGTCGTTGAGGATTCCCTGCAGGTCCTCCATCAGCTGGTCAGCGAGATGACGGGCCTCGACACGCCACACGTTGATGGTGCCGAAGACGACACGCATGATCTGGCCCGGGTCGGGGTTGACGGGGTCGATCTTTGTGCGCAGATCGGTCACGTTCTGACGGAAGCCGTCGACGCCGGTGATGAATTCGGCGTCGTAATCGTCGTAAAGGGTTTCGAGGATGAACTTCTGGGCGTCATCCAGCTGGAGCATTTCGACGGCCAGCTGGACATCGCGGCTGGTAAACGACGGGCGGAATGCCTCACCGATGCCGCCCGACAGGCCGAACTGGGCCGGTGCGGCCGCGGTCACGGCCAGGGCACAGCCAAGGGCCATCGTGCACAAGGTCCTCTTTGTTTGCAACGCTCTCATCACGCGATCTCCTGGTGTGGTGTCTTTCGAGGTGGGCTGGGTAGCCGTCCAACGCCTCCGGCAGGCGTTTATGGCATAGAAAAAAGACCTCCGAGCTCTTTTTCACGGTGCTGTCACCGCGCTGCGGCAAAATGGCGCCCCGAAAAAGAGCTCGGAGGTCTTTTTTCTATGCCGGCCGGTCGCTTACGGTTCGCTGCTCGATCCGCTTTTCGGAGGTCGTCTGGACTATTCGGTCGACGAAGATGCCCTCGGTGTGGATCCCTTCGGGGTCCAGGTCTCCCAGATCGCAGATCTCCTCTACCTCGGCGACCGTGACGCGGCCGCAGGTGGCCATCATGGGGTTGAAGTTGCGGGCGGTCATCCGGTAGACGAGGTTCCCGGACGGGTCGGCCTTCCACGCCTTGATCAGGGCCACCTCGGTGGTGATTGCCCGTTCCAGCACGTAGGTCCGGCCGTCGAACTCCCGCTGCTCCTTGCCCTCGGCGACGAGGGTGCCGGCCCCGGTCGGCGTATAGAACGCCGGGATCCCGGCCCCGCCGGCGCGGAGCCGTTCGGCCAGCGTGCCCTGTGGAGCAAATTCGATCTCGAGTTCCTTCTCGATGAACTGGCGTTCGAACTCGGCATTCTCCCCGACATACGAGCTGATCATCTTCTTGACCTGCCGGGTCTTCAGGAGCAGGCCGAGGCCCCAGTCGTCGACCCCGGCGTTGTTGGAGACAACGGTCAGGTCCTTCACGCCGCTGTCACGCAGGGCCATGATGAGATTCTCGGGGATGCCGCAGAGCCCGAACCCGCCGCAGGCGACCGTCATGCCGTCGTGCAGGAGGCCGTCGAGGGCCGCTTCGGGGGTGGCGTAGACCTTGTTCATGCGCGGGTAGTGTAGAGAAGAAGCTGTCAGCGGTCAGCTTTCAGCTCCGCGCTCTTACTGACAGCTGACAGCTGACAGCTGAAAGCCTCTTCTCACGCGTACCGCAGCCACTTCAGCAACTGCAACGGCGACGGCGGCTTCCCATACATGAGCACGCCTACGCGGAAGACCTTGGCGGCCATCCAGACCATGCCGAGCACGCACGCAAAGCCCCACACGATCGTGAGTGGTATCTCCCACAGCGGCCTGACCCCTTCGTCGGAGGCGATCCGGAGGATCATCACGAACGGGATGGCCGGCGGGACGTAGCTGCACACGGTCGCGAGGGTGCCGTTGGGCGACTGGCTGATCGCCGGCCAGAGCATCAGCGGAATCATGACCACGATCATGACCGGCATGATCAGCGTGTTCGCCTCGCGGATATCGGTGACCGCGCTGCCGACCGCCGCCATGATCGAGGCGATCATGAAGTACGCCATGATGAAGAAGACGAACAGGTACGCGAGGTCCGACAGGTTGATGAGGTTCATCATCGCCAGCGACACGAGGCTGATGACAGCCAGCCCCGAGTAGATCGACATGATCAACAGCCCGACGCAACCGTGGCCGATGATCTTGCCTGCCATGAGCTCGAAGGGGCTCACGGCACTGAGCAGCACCTCCATCACGCGGTTGGATTTCTCCTCGATGGTCGACATCATCAGGTGCTGCGACGAGGTAAACACGGCGATCCACAGCAGCATCATGAAGGCCATCGGGATGATCTGGGCGCGGATCTCGCGGAGACCCTCGCTCTCCTCCTGCTCGACGCCGCCTTCCAGGATGGTCCGCGTGATCGCCCGGGGTTCTTTGAGCATGCTCATCATGGCGTCCGGGTCGTGACCCGCACGCTTCGCGCGGACGCGGACCACCGCCAGGCCCATTTTGTCCGCGATGAAGCTGGTGTGATCGTTGTCGATACTGTCCGGAACGAGCAGTTCGAACCTTGCGCGGTCTTTCGCGTCCGGGTCGGGCACCTCCAGGACGGCCTCCGTGATAATCACGAGCGCGACCAGATCGCCCGAGAACACGCGGGCCCGCAACGCGTCGACCGTCGCGTCCCGGGTGTCGGTCACCCCCTCGATCTCGATCTCGACGATGCCCGTGCCGATCCCCATTCGAAACGTGCCGCCGGCGGGCATCCCCGCGGGCGACGGTACGCCGAGTTCCTCGACGGCCTCCTGGATCTGCTCGGCCTGGCGCCGTTGCTCGTGGGCGATCCGCTTCGGCGAGAACTCGATCCTGGCCGCGTCCATCATGTCGCCGGACGGATCGACCACGGCGATCGTCCCCTTCAGCGGTGGCTCTACATGGCCCTCGATGACCATGAACAGTAGCGCCATTCCCCCGACCGCCAGCACGGGGATTCCGAGGATCGCCAGCACGAAGACCTTGCGCACGACCGTCTGCTTGAACTCGCGCCAGGCGATCGTGGCGATCTTAGACATGGCTCAGACTCTCCCTGGCCTGCATGGCCGCGTCCTTTCCTTCGTCGCGTTGTACGAGCTGGACAAAGACCTCGTCCAGCGACAGTTGCCGAAGCTCGATCGAGCGCACCCGGTACCGCTCCATGATGCGGTGCATGACCGTCTGCGGGTTCGCGTCGGGTGCCAGCTCGAGTTCCTGCGCCGGGCCGTCGCCCATCCGGCGGACCGCCACGAGCCCCTCGATTCCGTCCGGGCTGATCTCGCCGTCGATCGGTTCCGCCACGATCGTTCGCGGGTCGTATCGCTCACGGATCTCCTGGAACGTTGCATCCAGGAGCTTCACGCCGTGGTTGATCAGGAAGATACGTTCGCAGAGCAGTTCGGCCTGGTGGAGGATGTGCGTCGAGAAGATGATCGTCTTGCCCTGGCCGTGCAACTCGCGGATGAGCCGGTTGAGCAGTTCCGTGTTGACGGGGTCGAGACCGGAGAACGGCTCGTCGAAAATGAGCAAATCCGGATCGTGAATGATGGCGGCGAGGAACTGGACCTTCTGCTGCATGCCCTTTGAGAGCTCCTCGCACCTCTTGGAGTAGACGCCCGGCAGCTCGACACGGTCCAGCCAGGTCTTGATGTGTGACGCCAGGCCTCGTCGGTCGACGCCCTTGAGCGTGGCGATGTAATGGAGGAACTCGCCGACCCGCATCTTGCGATAGACACCGCGCTCTTCGGGCAGGTAGCCGATGCGGTCCTTGGACTTCAACGCCGAACCACCGAGCACCTCGATTGCGCCCTCGTCGGGGTAGATGATGGACATGATCATCCGGATCGTGGTGGTCTTGCCGGCCCCGTTCGGGCCGAGGAAGCCGCAGAGGCTTCCCGCCGGAACAGCCAGATCGAGGTTCCGGACCGCTCTGGTGGCTCCGAAGCTCTTGCTGACACCGTGAAGCTCGATCGATGCGTCCATCATTGGCTACGAGTCTAAGCGATCGCTTCAACGCGCGTGGCAACGGGGCAGGCGGGCTTTATCCGTCCATCCGGATGAACGGTTGAAAAGGCGGGTCCCCGGCGATAGGATTCCGACCATGACACATTCCGCGAATCTCGGTTTCCCCCGCATCGGGTCCGGACGCGAGCTCAAGAGAGCCCTGGAAGGCTACTGGGCCGGCAAGATCGACCGTGCCGAGCTCGAATCGGTCGGCAAACGACTGCGACGCGAGCACTGGGAGCTGCAGCGCGACGCCGGAATCGACCACATCCCGTCCAACGACTTCAGCTTTTACGACCACGTCCTGGATACCTGTGCGATGGTCGGCGCCGTGCCGTTGCGCTACGGCTTCGACGGCGGAACCGTCGACCTGGATCTCTACTTCGCGATGGCTCGCGGCAGCCAGGACTCGGCTGCCGGCACAGATGTCACGGCGATGGAGATGACCAAGTGGTTCGATACGAACTACCACTACATCGTCCCGGAGTTCACGGGGCAGCAGACCTTCGGTCTGTCCTGCACGAAGGTCATCGATGAATTCACCGAGGCGAAGCAACTGGGGATCCCGACGCGACCGGTCCTGCTGGGCCCGGTTTCGTTCCTGCTGCTGGGCAAGATGCGTGACGACGCCGGTGCCGTGACCGACCTGCTCGACCGGCTGCTGCCGGTGTACGAAGAGGTCCTCGGTCAGCTTGCCGCCGCGGGCGCCCAGTGGGTGCAGATCGACGAGCCGTGTCTCGTGCTGGACCTTGACGAGGCGGCTCGGAAGGCCCTGACGCAAGCGTGGGCGAGGCTTCGCGCCGCGGCGAGCCGCGGCGGGTTGAAGCTCATGCTGACCAGCTACTTCGGCGAGCTCGGTCCGAACCTGCGCCTGGCCGTGGGTCTCGGCGCCGACGGACTGCACATCGACCTGGTACGCGGCGCTGACCAGCTTGATGCCGTCCTGGCGGAACTCCCGGCAACGACGGTGCTCTCGATGGGCGTCGTCGACGGCCGCAACGTCTGGGTTAACGACATGGTCCGTTCGCTGGAACTGCTGGATCGTGCAAAGACCGCGATCGGCGGCGACCGCATCGAGGTCGCGCCGTCGTGTTCGCTCATGTTCGTCCCGATCGATCTTCGCCGCGAGAAGACGCTCGATGCCGAGATCGCGCAGTGGCTGTGCTTCGCGGTGCAGAAGCTTGACGAGATTACCGTGCTGACCCGCGCCGTCCGGGAAGGGCGTGACGCCGCCGCCGAACCGCTTGCGGCCAACGCGAAGCGGCTGCAGGCCCGCCGCGGGTCGGACAGGGTGCACCGCGAGGACGTGCGGAAGCGTATTGCGTCGCTCGGCCCCGACGACGCCCGGCGTCAAAGCCCGTACTCGGAGCGGAAGCTCGTCCAGCGGCAGAAGCTCGGGCTGCCACCGTTCCCGACGACGACCATCGGCTCGTTCCCACAGACGGCAGAAGTGCGGACAATGCGGGCGTCGCGACGCAAGGGCGAGATCACCGCCGAAGCGTACGACCGTTTCCTCGAGGCCGAGATCGAACGCGCGATCCGTTTCCAGGAGGAAATCGGTCTCGACGTCCTGGTTCACGGCGAACCCGAGCGCAACGATATGGTCCAGTACTTCGCCGAGCAGCTCGACGGGTACGTCTTCACAGAGCACGGGTGGGTGCAGAGCTACGGTTCACGATACGTCCGCCCGCCGATCATCTTCGGTGACGTCCATCGCCCCAGGCCAATGACGGTCCGCTGGTCCAGGTATGCCGCATCGATCACCGACAAGCCGATCAAGGGCATGCTCACCGGGCCGATCACGATGCTGCAGTGGTCGTTCGTCCGCGATGACCAGCCGCGTCGCGACACGGCCCGGCAGATCGCATTGGCGATTCGCGACGAGGTCTGCGATCTCGAGGAGGCCGGTGTCAGCGTGGTGCAGATCGACGAGCCGGCGATCCGCGAGGGACTGCCGCTGCGACGCGCCGACTGGGCAGAATACCTGGCGTGGTCGGTGGAGTGCTTCCGGCTGACGGCGTCCGGTGTCCGCGATGAGACGCAGATCCACACGCACATGTGCTATTCCGAGTTCAACGACATGATCGAAGCGATCGGCAACATGGACGCCGACGTGATCTCGATCGAGTCGTCGCGATCGCAGATGGAGCTGCTGGACGCGTTCGAGTCGTACCGGTATCCGAACGAGATCGGCCCCGGCGTGTACGACATCCACTCGCCGCGTGTCCCGAGCACGAAGGAGATGCAGGACCTGTTGCACCTCGCCGTGAAGCGTCTCTCGCCGGACCAGATCTGGGTCAACCCCGATTGCGGTCTCAAGACGCGGACCTGGCAGGAGGTCCGCCCGGCACTGGACAACATGGTGAACGCCGCAAGGGCCGTCCGCGCGGAGCTTGCCGAGGTTTAGTTTGAGCGCTCCGTACGGCCCTGCGGGCCGACACTCGCTTTCGTACGACCCGCCGGATTCCGGGTGGCACGGCCGATGGAGCGATAGCGACGTCGCCCGTGGAGCGACGTCCAACCACGGGCGAGCTCGCTATCGCTCGCTCGGCCGTGCCACCCCCAGACGCAGGGGGTCCACCCTGCGGCCTCGGCGATATAGTTCCTCATGGCGGCGACTCGATCGATTCACCGGTGGGCGGCGGAGTGCGTGACACTGTTCCTGGTCTTGGGGCTGGTCGGTTGCCTGGAGCGGACCGAGACGATCACCGTCGAGCCGGATGGCACGGTTCTCATCGAGGCGGTGTTCAAGACCGACCAGGAGGGCGAGCTCTACGAGGGTGACGCCATCCCGTCCGACGCCGGTGGCTGGCTTGTCGAAGTCCAAGAGGTCGAACAGGATGGCGAACGGCGTTTTCACCTGACGGCCGCTGGCGTTTTCGGGCCGCTGTTCAAACTGCCGGCCAATTACGCGGTGCCCGGCGATCCGGACACGGCGTTGTACCTGCAGTTCCCCACGACGGTCGAGATCGAGGATCGCGCCGACGGCGTGTACTACCACTTTCACCGCACCTACCCGGCGCGCCCGTGGGCACACATCGAGGCGTTACGCGAGGTCCTGCTCGACGGGCCCACGAGAAAGCTCAAGGACAAGGACAAGGACGACTACACGCCGGCGGACTGGAAGCTGATCGCACGGAGCTACACGGACTTTGAGGCGGCGAAACTCCTGACGTTCGCGCGGGGTGCCTACCTGGAGACGACACCCGACGTGCCGCAGGACGCATGGCTGGACGTGCTTGGTGCGTTCAGGAAGATGCAGGGCGAACTCGATCTCGACGCGATCGCCGAGGTCATGCAGATCGACGACGAGGACGAACGCGAGGAAGCCATCGCCCTGGAGGTGAAGGCCTGGGAGGAGAAATCGTTCAAGACGCTCGATGCCTCGTTGCGTGATTTCTGCGGCTACGGGGGGGCGAGGATGAAGGACTTCATGCGACGGTACCAGAGTCGTCTCAAGGACTACGACGTCACCAGCGGACTCGGTGACGACGCGTTCGTGATCACGGTCGTGATGCCCGGCGCGATCGTCGGGAGCAACGCGGACGAGACCTCGCCGGATCGGGCGACGTGGAAGTTCAGCGGCCGGCGGTTCCGCGATCGTCGCGTGGAGCTGATGGTCACGTCGAGATCGGATTTCCTCGATCCGTAATTGACGGGGATGCCGCGCGGGGACATTGCCGTATCCCCTCTCGAATGGAGGCTTCACTATGAGACAGTTTCAGATCGCGTCAGTGTCGGCGGCCGCGTTCGTGCTGCTGGCGTTCGTGCCCGGCTCGCGGGCTCAACAGGTGCCCGAACCACAGCAGATCGCCCAGCACTGCGTTGCGAAGGTGACCGCCAGGGCCACGCATCGCGTGCATCGCAACCACGCGACCGCGGCCCAATGCACGATGATGATCGGTGAGTTGCTGGAGCAGGGCCGTCTTGAGGCGGCCGTACACGTTGCGCAACATTGCGTTCATCACGTCGTTTCGACGAGCCATTACACGCAGATGCGCAACAAGATGCAGTGTGCCCACTGCATCCGGATCCTGCTCGAACTCGACGCGCCGGGGCTCGCCGAGGTTGTCGGTAACGCCTGCGGCGAGGCGGCGATGGCGGTCGGCAACTCGCGGCAGCATGCGGTGCAGGCGATCCTCGACGCGTTGCCGCGGGGCGAGGCTGCGATCGTGCTGAGTCCGTGCCTGGCCGACATCGACGGCGACCGGGCGGTGGGTGTGACCGACTTCCTGGACCTCGTCGCCGCGTGGGGCACCGACCCCGAGGGGCCGCCCGATCTCGACTTCGACGGCGTGGTGACGATCCACGACATGGTCGTCATGGTGCAGGCGTGGGGGGCGTGCCCCGAGTAACCGTACACCAGGAGCCTGCCAGCGGCGCGGGGGCGCGGCAACCCGTCACCTGGGGCAGCGTAATCGGGACGCCGTCGGCGGACATCGCGCCAAGAACGGCCATCGCCAGCGCCTCACGGGCCTCGACGGGCACGCCGAGCGTGTCGCTCAACACGACGCAGGGGCAGCGATCTGACCATGGGGCCCCGTGAATCGCTTCGGCCAGGGCGAGGTTCCGGGCGCCGCCGCCGGCAAGCACGATGTCTCGCACGTCATGGGCTTCGACGGCGGCGGCGATGCAGCCGCTGACCGCCGCGATGGCCGTCGCGGCGAGGTCGGCGCCCGTGAGCCGGCCCTGGTGCTCGATGACCCAGGCCTCGGCCTCGTCGCCGGTACCGAGGGATCGCCGCGCTGACCGCTGGTCGTCGAGGGTGGCACGCAGGGCCTCGGCGGCATCGTGGTCGGACCGACCTGACCGCGCGGCTCGGCCGTCGGGGTCGTATGGCGTGCCGAGCGTCTCGCGGGCGACGGCATCGAGCACATGGTTGCAGACGCAGATGTCAAAGCCCAGTACATCGTCGAGATCCGGCGTCACGATCGAGGCGTTGCAGAACCCGCCGAGATTCACGATCGCGCGGCGTCTGTCGGGCCGGCGGAACAGCACCCAGTCGGCCAGCGGCGTGATCGGCGCGCCCCGGCCACCCGCGGCCAGGTCCGCCTGGCGAAGATCGAAGACCACGGGGCATCGCAGCCGCCTTGCGATCGGCGCCGGGTTCAACAACTGCCATGACACGGGCGGCTTGTGCACGATCGTCTGGCCGTGGACCGCGACAAGGTCCGGGACGCCCACCCCGGCTTCCCTGGTCGCCTCGTGGATCGCTCCCGCGAGACGTTCCCCGAATTGCAACGCCAGGCCCGCGAGGTCACCGGCGGTCAGGGGAACCTGCCTCGCCGCCCGCCGCAGCCCCTGGGCGACCGGTCCAAGTTCATCCTTGCGATGCACCAGCATCCGCGCGCCGATCTCGAGCCCGACACCCTCAATCTCGGCAACGACAGTGTCGATACCGTCAATGCTGGAACCTGTCATGACCCCGACGACTACACGCATCGACCCATCGTCCGGTATCTTGTTCCCATGATCAAACGGATACTGGTAACCGGTGGCGCCGGCTTCCTCGGCTCCCACCTCTGTGACCGGCTCGTCGAGGCCGGACAGGACGTTATCTGCGTCGACAACTTCTTCACGAGCCAGAAGGCCAACGTCGCGCACCTGCTCGCGAAGCCGAATTTTGAGCTGGTGCGTCACGATGTGACCCATCCGCTGTTCCTGGAAGTGGACGAGATCTACAACCTCGCGTGCCCCGCGGCGCCCGGCCACTACCAGTACAACCCCATCAAGACCACCAAGACCTCGGTGATGGGCGCGATCAACATGCTGGGTCTGGCCAAGCGTGTCAGGGCCCGGATTCTGCACGCGTCGACCAGCGAGGTGTACGGCGATCCCGACGTCCACCCGCAACCGGAAAGTTACCACGGCAACGTCAACCCCATCGGTCCGCGTGCCTGTTATGACGAAGGCAAACGCGCGGCCGAGACGCTGATGTTCGATTACCGGCGACAGAACAACGTCAACATCAGGGTCGTGCGGATATTCAACACGTACGGGCCGCGGATGCACCCCTACGACGGTCGGGTCGTGAGCAACTTCATCCGCCAGGCGATGGCGGGCGAGGACATCACGCTCTACGGCGACGGCAGCCAGTCGCGGTCGTTCTGCTACGTGGACGACCTCATCGACGGCATCCTGAAGATGATGGCCGGGTCCGACGACTTCCCGGGCCCGGTGAACCTCGGCAACCCCGGTGAGTTCACGATCCGCCAGCTCGCCGAGACCGTTATTGAACTGACCGGCTCGTCAGCCGCAATTGTCGTGGCGCGAGAACTGCCCCAGGACGACCCGCACCGGCGTCAGCCGGATATCACACTGGCGCGGCAGAAGCTCGGATGGGAGCCGCGGGTGGATCTTCGTGACGGCCTGAAACGTACGATCGACTGGTTCAAGTCGATCGATATGGCTGCGTACAGGGCGCCGACGCCGAATTACTAAGACAGGGTGGCACGGTTGAGCTCGCGAAGCGAGCTCGGCCGTGTCTTCGAACGTCATACCACGTCCCAAGACACGGCCGACGTCGCTTCGCGACGACAACCGTGCCACCCGGTCTTCAGCGTATGACTAC
>Ga0209988_10000090_pt1 | contig 45806 bp, 49 predicted proteins | sample N075metaG_FD_183115 | JGI IMG/M metagenome (GOLD analysis project Ga0209988, IMG submission 183115) | Deep subsurface microbial communities from Kermadec Trench to uncover new lineages of life (NeLLi) - N075 metaG (SPAdes) (version 2) | ecosystem: Environmental > Aquatic > Marine > Ocean trench... | reverse complement strand
AATGGATGTGCCATATCTTTTGGCAATCCAACTGGATTCCTATCGCAAATTTACACAGGACGGCGTGCCGATCAGCGAGCGCGGTGACTACGGTCTTCACGCCGCCTTTAAGTCCGTATTTCCGATTGTCAGCTACAGCGGCAATGCGGCACTGGAGTATGTTGATTACGTTCTTGGATCTCCGATTTTTGACGTCAAAGAATGTCAACTGCGCGGTGTCACCTACTCGGTTCCCTTGCGAGTAAAGGTTCGGTTGATTATTTACGATAAGGAATCAGCCAACAAAACCATCAAGGATATTAAGGAACAGGAAGTCTACATGGGGGAGATACCTCTCATGACGGACAATGGTACCTTCGTCATCAATGGTACTGAGCGGGTTATCGTTTCCCAGCTACACCGCTCTCCTGGTGTGTTCTTTGATCACGACAAAGGCAAGACGCACTCTTCTGGCAAGCTGCTCTATTCTGCCCGTGTCATTCCCTACCGTGGTTCCTGGTTGGATTTTGAATTCGATGCCAAGGACCTGGTGTTCGTGCGTATTGACCGACGCCGCAAATTGCCGGCTACCATTCTGCTGCGTGCCCTGGGCTACCAGACAGAAGAAATCCTGGCGATGTTTTACGATATCAACACCTTCCACGCCGATGGCGAGGGTGGCTATACAGTCGACCTGGTTCCCGAGCGTTTGCGCGGTGAGGTTGCAGCATTTGATATCAAGCTTGGCCGCAAGCTGATTGTTGAACAGGGCCGTCGCATTACGGCGCGTCATATTAGCCTGTTGGAAGATGCAAAACTGAGGGTACTGGAAGTTCCTTTGGAATATGTTCTGGGTCGTTCACTGGCAAAGAACCTGGTTGACACTGATACCGGTGAAATATTGTATGAATGCAATACTGAGCTTACCGAGGAAATTCTGGTCGACCTGGCAGAGAAGGGTATTAAGGATATTGAGACCCTTTACACAAATGACCTCGATTGTGGCCCGTTTATTTCAGATACGCTGCGTGCAGACACGACGCGCAACGAGCTGGAAGCGCTGGTAGAAATTTATCGAATGATGCGCCCGGGTGAGCCGCCGACCAAGGAGTCAGCTGAAAACCTGTTCCAAAACCTGTTCTTCTCAACCGATCGTTATGACCTGTCGGCTGTTGGCCGCATGAAGTTTAACCGTCGCCTGAACCGCGATTCGGTGGTAGGTAGCAGCATTCTCGATAAAGTAGACATCGTCGATGTGCTCAAGACACTGGTAGGTATTCGCAATGGCAAGGGCATGGTTGACGATATCGACCACCTTGGTAACCGCCGCGTGCGCAGTGTTGGCGAAATGGCTGAAAACCAGTTTCGTGTTGGCCTGGTAAGGGTAGAGCGTGCCGTTAAGGAGCGTTTGTCCATGGCTGAGAGCGAGGGCCTTATGCCTCAGGATCTCATCAATGCCAAGCCAGTAGCCGCAGCTGTCAAGGAGTTCTTTGGCTCCAGCCAGCTGTCGCAATTTATGGATCAAAACAACCCACTGTCAGAGGTGACTCACAAACGTCGTGTTTCAGCGTTGGGCCCGGGTGGCCTGACTCGTGAGCGCGCCGGTTTTGAAGTTCGCGACGTGCACCCGACCCACTACGGTCGTGTCTGTCCCATTGAGACGCCGGAAGGTCCGAACATTGGTTTGATTAACTCGCTGGCGACCTATGCACGCACTAACGATTATGGCTTTTTGGAGAGCCCCTATCGAAAAGTGATAGACGGCAAGGTTACTGATGAGATCGAGTATCTCTCGGCGATTAACGAAGGGCAGTATGTAATCGCCCAGGCATCGGCTAAACTTAACGCCAAGAACCAGTTCACTGAAGACCTGGTTGCGGTGCGTCATCTCAACGAATTCACGGTAATGCCGCCAGAGCAGGTCGACCATATGGACGTGTCTCCACGCCAGGTTGTATCCGTGGCTGCGTCCCTGATTCCGTTTCTGGAGCACGATGATGCCAACCGGGCCCTGATGGGTTCAAACATGCAACGCCAGGCTGTGCCGACCCTGCGCTCAGAGAAGCCATTGGTAGGCACTGGCATGGAACGTAAGGTGGCAACGGATTCCGGTGTCTGCGTGGTTGCCCGTCGCGGCGGTATGGTTGATAGCGTTGATGCGAGTCGTATCGTGGTACGTGTCGATGATGCCGATGTGGGTAAAGATGAAGCCCCTGTCGATATTTATAACCTGACCAAGTACACCCGTTCTAACCAGAACACCTGCATTAATCAGCGTCCCATCGTCAAAGAAGGTGATGTGATTGCCCATGGTGACATTCTGGCCGATGGTCCCTCCATCGACATGGGTGAGCTGGCACTGGGGCAGAACATGCGCATAGCGTTTATGCCCTGGAATGGCTACAACTTTGAAGATTCCATCCTGGTTTCTGAGCGAGTAGTGAAGGAAGATCGATTTACTACCATACATATCCAGGAACTGACCTGTATCGCCAGGGATACCAAGCTGGGATCGGAAGAGATTACGGCTGACATACCCAATGTGGGAGAGAGCGCTCTCTCCAAGCTGGATGAATCCGGCATCGTCTATATCGGTGCCGAGGTAGACGCAGGTGACATTCTGGTTGGCAAGGTAACGCCCAAGGGTGAAACCCAACTGACACCGGAAGAGAAGCTGTTGCGTGCCATTTTTGGCGAAAAAGCATCGGACGTTAAAGATACCTCCCAGCGCGTGCCTACCAGCACCAAGGGTACGGTGATCGATGTGCAGGTCTTCACCCGCGATGGTCTGGAGAAGGACGCGCGCGCATTGCAGATTGAAAAATCTCAACTGGATGAGTACCGCAAGGACCTCAACGAAGAGTACCGCATCTTTGAAGAGGCGATGTACTCCCGCCTGGGTAACCTGCTCAAAGGTAAGAAGACGGTAAGCGGCGGTGGACTGACCAGAGGTACCAGCCTGACAGCGGAAATTCTGGAAGAACTGGATCGCGAGCTGTGGTTCAAATTGAAGATCGCCGGTGGCGATATGAACGAATTGCTGGCAGCGGCACAGAATCAGCTTACGCAACAGCACGAGTTGCTGGAAGATCGCTTTGAAGACAAGCGTCGCAAGCTGCAGAGCGGTGATGACCTGGCGCCGGGTGTGCTCAAGATCGTCAAGGTTTACCTGGCTATCAAACGCCGTATTCAGCCGGGCGACAAGATGGCTGGACGTCACGGTAACAAGGGTGTGATATCGGTGATCATGCCGGTAGAAGATATGCCCTACGATGAGCACGGTGAGCCGGTTGATATTGTTCTTAACCCCCTGGGTGTTCCCTCGCGGATGAACGTTGGACAGATTCTTGAGACCCACCTTGGCATGGCTGCCAAAGGTCTTGGACAAAAGATTGATGCCATGATTCGCGAGCAGAAGAAGGTTGCTGAAATTCGCAAATTCCTCGAAGCCATATACAACAATGGTGCTGGTCAGACTGAAGATATCAAGTCGCTGACCGATGAGGAAGTGCTGACGCTGGCGGAAAATCTGCGTGCCGGTGTGCCAATGGCAACCCCGGTGTTTGATGGTGCGGAAGAAGCATCTATCAAAGACCTGTTGGAGCTTGCCGACATGCCTGAGAGCGGTCAGTTTACTTTGTACGATGGTCGCAGCGGCGATGCATTTGATCGTCCGGTAACGGTCGGTTACATGTATATGCTCAAGTTGAACCACCTGGTTGATGACAAGATGCATGCTCGTTCCACCGGCTCTTACAGCCTGGTTACCCAGCAGCCGCTGGGTGGTAAGGCACAGTTTGGTGGGCAGCGCTTCGGAGAGATGGAAGTGTGGGCATTGGAAGCTTATGGAGCGGCGTACACCTTGCAGGAAATGTTGACCGTTAAGTCGGATGACGTTGCCGGTAGAACCAAGATGTACAAAAACATTGTTGATGGTGATCATCGCATGGAGCCGGGAATGCCCGAATCCTTCAATGTGTTGATTAAGGAAATTCGTTCGCTGGGTATCGATATCGATCTCGAGAACGACTAACACGTTATTGGATTTACGGGTAACTGTTTACAGTTATCCCTTGTGGAGGAATAGCCTTGAAAGACTTACTTAATCTGTTGAAGTCCCAGGGACAATCAGAAGAGTTTGACTCTATCCGGATCGGTCTCGCATCTCCGGAGATGATCCGTTCCTGGTCGTTCGGCGAAGTAAAGAAGCCGGAAACCATTAACTACCGTACCTTTAAGCCGGAGCGGGATGGTCTTTTCTGCGCCAAGATTTTTGGCCCGGTAAAGGACTACGAATGCCTGTGTGGTAAGTACAAGCGTCTCAAGCACCGCGGAGTCATCTGCGAGAAGTGTGGCGTTGAAGTGGCACTGGCAAAAGTGCGGCGCGAACGTATGGGTCACGTTGAACTGGCCAGCCCGGTGGCGCACATTTGGTTCCTGAAGTCCTTGCCGTCTCGTATTGGCCTGCTGCTGGATATGACTTTGCGTGATATCGAGCGGGTTCTGTACTTCGAATCCTACGTGGTAACTGATCCCGGTATGACGACACTGGAATATGGCCAACTGCTTACCGACGAACAGTTCTACGAAGCCATGGAAGAGTTTGGTGATGAATTCACCGCCAAGATGGGCGCCGAGGCTGTGCAGCAGCTGATGATTCAGCTGGATATCAGCCAGGAAATAGCCACGTTGCGAGAAGAGATTCCCGCCACCAGCAGTGAAACCAAGATCAAAAAGCTGTCCAAGCGGCTTAAGCTGATGGAGGCTTTCTCCACATCGGGCAATAAGCCGGAGTGGATGATTTTGAATGCTCTGCCAGTACTGCCGCCAGATCTGCGTCCACTGGTACCCCTGGACGGCGGCCGTTTTGCGACCTCTGACCTCAACGATTTGTACCGTCGGGTCATCAACCGCAACAACCGTCTCAAGCGCTTGCTGGACCTGAATGCACCTGACATCATCGTGCGCAATGAAAAGCGTATGCTGCAGGAAGCAGTCGATGCTCTGTTGGATAACGGCAGGCGCGGTCGTGCTATCACCGGTTCCAACAAGCGTCCACTGAAGTCGCTGGCTGACATGATCAAGGGCAAACAGGGTCGTTTCCGTCAGAATCTGTTGGGCAAGCGGGTCGACTACTCCGGTCGTTCGGTCATCGTGGTGGGACCAACCCTGCGTCTGCACCAGTGTGGGCTTCCCAAGAAGATGGCACTGGAACTGTTTAAGCCGTTCATTTTTGGCAAGCTGGAATTGCGTGGTCTGGCGACCACGATCAAGGCCGCCAAGAAGATGGTTGAGCGCGAGCCGCCGGAAGTTTGGGACATTCTTGCTGAAGTCATTCGCGAGCACCCGGTGCTGTTAAACCGGGCACCCACCCTGCACCGCCTCGGTATCCAGGCTTTTGAGCCCGTACTGATTGAAGGTAAGGCAATACAACTGCACCCACTGGTTTGTGCAGCGTACAACGCTGACTTCGACGGTGACCAGATGGCGGTACACATACCGCTGACAATTGAGGCACAGTTGGAAGCGCGTGCTCTGATGATGTCTACCAACAACATCCTCTCGCCCGCCAATGGCGAACCGATCATCGTACCTTCACAGGACGTGGTACTGGGTTTGTACTACATGACCCGAGAGCGTATCAACGTCAAGGGCGAAGGTATGATTTTCGCCGATGTCAGTGAAGTACACCGGGCCTACTCTGCCGGTCATGTTCACCTGCAAGCGCGCGTTAAGGTTCGCATTCATCAAATCCTGATGAACGAAGTGGGGGAGACGGAAGAGAAAACCTCTATTCAAGACACTACTGTTGGTCGTGCCCTGCTGTGGGAAATTGTTCCCGATGGTCTGGGTTATGAAGTGATCAACCAGACAATGAACAAGAAGGCGATATCTCGAGTCCTTAACATTTGCTACCGCATTGTAGGTTTGAAGGCGACGGTTATCTTTGCTGACCAACTGATGTACATGGGCTTTGAGTATTCAACTCGCTCAGGTTCATCGATTGGTGTGAATGACTTCGTTATTCCGGATGAGAAGGACAGTATCATTGGTTTAGCCGAAGATGAAGTGAAGGAAATCGAAGACCAGTACGCCACCGGCCTGGTAACCCAGGGTGAGAAGTACAACAAGGTGATCGATATCTGGTCTCGTGCCAACGACCTGGTTTCCAAGGCGATGATGGATGGCTTGAGCAAAGAAATTGTGGTTAACAGTGATGGTGAGAAGGTAGAACAGGACTCCTTTAACTCGGTCTATATGTACGCTGATTCTGGTGCACGGGGCTCCCCCGCACAGATTCGTCAGCTCGCCGGTATGCGCGGATTGATGGCCAAGCCAGATGGCTCCATTATTGAAACACCTATTACGGCAAACTTCCGTGAAGGTTTGAACGTACTGCAGTACTTCATCTCTACCCACGGCGCTCGCAAGGGCCTGGCAGACACCGCCTTGAAAACGGCTAACTCCGGTTACCTGACCCGCCGCCTGGTGGATGTTGCCCAGGATTTGGTGGTAACCGAAGAAGACTGTGGAACAGATCACGGTCTGCTGATGACGCCGGTTATTGAAGGTGGTGACATTATTGAATCGCTGGGTGATCGCGTGCTGGGCCGTACCGTTGGTCGCGACGTGATTCGCCCAGGAACGGATGATGAAATCGCCGTTACCGCCGGCACTATGCTGGACGAGCGCTGGGTCGAACGCCTGGAAGAAATGAGTATTGATGAAGTTGAAGTGCGTTCACCGATTACCTGTGAAACCCGCTATGGCATATGTTCAACCTGCTACGGTCGCGACCTGGCCAGGGGCCATCGTGTCAATATGGGTGAAGCGATCGGTGTGGTAGCCGCACAGTCGATTGGTGAGCCCGGTACGCAGCTGACCATGCGTACCTTCCACATTGGTGGTGCGGCATCGCGGGCGACAGCTGTCGATAATATCCAGGTGAAAGCTGGTGGCACGATTCGCCTGCATAATCTCAAGTTTGTCGAGCGTAGCGATGGCAAGCTGGTAGCGGTTTCCCGTTCCGGAGAGCTGGCCCTGATCGACGAGAGGGGTCGTGAGCGCGAGCGTTACAAGCTGGCCTACGGTACGACTATTCTGGTTCATGACAATACTGTAGTGAGTGCCGGTGATGTCGTGGCAACCTGGGATCCGCATACCCACCCGATTATCACCGAGGTGGCGGGTACGGCGAAGTTCTCTGGTATGGATGAGAACATCACCATCAAGCGCCAGACTGACGAGTTGACAGGTCTGTCCAGTATTTCTGTGACCGACCCGGCCGAGCGTCCATTGGCGGGCAAGGATATTCGCCCGGCCATCAGCCTGGTTGACAGCAAGGGTGAGGAGCTGTGCCTGGCGGGTACCAATGTACCGGCCCACTACTTCCTGCCTGCCGGTTCTATTGTATCCCTGGACGACGGTGTCCAAGTGGGTGTAGGTGATGTAATCGCGCGTATTCCGCAGGAAGGCTCCAAGACCCGGGATATCACCGGTGGTCTGCCCAGGGTTGCTGATCTGTTTGAAGCACGTAAGCCGAAAGAGCCAGCTATTCTGGCGGAAATTTCCGGTACGGTTAGCTTTGGTAAAGAGACCAAGGGCAAGCGCAGATTGGTGATTACGCCTACTGATGGATCCACATTGCCAGATGGCAGCGATCACTACGAAGCCTTGATTCCCAAGTGGCGCAACCTGAGCGTATTCGAGGGTGAGACTGTTGAAAAGGGTGAGGTAGTGTCTGAAGGCCCGCCCAGCCCCCACGACATCCTGCGTTTGAAAGGTATTGTGCAACTGGCTGAGTACATCGTTAACGAAATTCAGGATGTCTATCGCCTGCAGGGTGTGAAGATCAATGACAAGCACATTGAAGTCATTGTTCGCCAGATGCTGCGCAAGGTGCTGATTACCGCCTCTGGCGACTCTAAGCTGATCAAGGGTGAGCAAGTCGAGTACACGACCTTCCTGGAAGAGAACGAACGACTGATGGCTGAAGGTTTGATTGCAGCACAGGGTACACGTGAATTGCTTGGTATTACCAAGGCATCGCTGGCTACCGAAAGCTTTATATCGGCGGCGTCGTTCCAGGAGACTACCCGGGTACTGACCGAGGCTGCCGTTACCGGCAAGCGTGACCGCCTGCGTGGCCTCAAGGAGAACGTGATAGTAGGACGACTGATTCCCGCCGGAACCGGTCTTGCCTATCACGAAGAGCGCAAGCGCAAGCGTGAGGCGGAGAAAGCGTCGCCTGAAGGTACCGTGAGCGTGCAGGAAATCGAAGCGGCATTGGCAGAGGCTCTGCGGGCCGACTCGTAAAGGAGCTTTGCTTGACTCGTGGAGGTGGCATCTATAGAATGCCGCCTCCCTTAATATAGGGGGGGACGTTTTGCGTCCTGTATTTATCATTAGGAGTTTCGTGTAATGGCAACGATCAACCAATTGGTTCGTAAGCCTAGAAAGCGTAACGTAGCTAAAAGCGACGTACCCGCACTGCAAAGCTGTCCGCAGCGTCGTGGTGTATGTACTCGCGTTTATACGACTACACCCAAGAAGCCGAACTCAGCATTGCGCAAAGTCTGTCGGGTACGCCTTACCAACGGGTTCGAAGTTTCTTCGTACATCGGTGGTGAAGGTCACAACCTGCAGGAGCACAGTGTGGTTCTGATTCGTGGTGGTCGTGTAAAAGACTTACCGGGTGTGCGTTATCACACCGTGCGTGGCAGCCTGGATACATCTGGAGTTTCCGATCGGAAAAAAGGTCGCTCCAAGTATGGTACCAAGCGCCCCAAGTAGGTTTGCTACAGCTAACTAGCTGCTAGAACCAAAGTAAGGCCGGAACCCTGCACCCCCGCAACTGTGGCAGGTCAGTGTCCGGACAACCTGAAGACAGAGAGAGAGGCTAATATGCCCAGAAGAAGAGTAGTCGCCAAGCGCGAAGTATTGCCAGATCCCAAATTTGGCAACGTGACTTTGGCAAAGTTCATGAACCACGTAATGGTTAGTGGTAAAAAATCAGTGGCAGAAACGATTGTGTACGGTGCTTTAGACATCGTGCAGGAGCGTATGTCTAAAGCGCCGCTGGAAGCATTCGACGAGGCGCTGGAAAACATTGCGCCGATGGTCGAAGTTAAGTCCCGCCGGGTCGGCGGTGCTACCTACCAGGTACCTGTAGAAGTACGCCCCTCACGTCGTATGGCACTTGCCATGCGCTGGTTGGTGGAGCATTCCCGTAAGCGTGGTGAAAAATCCATGCGCCAACGTCTGGCAGGTGAGATTATCGATGCTTCCCAGGGTAAGGGAAATGCCGTCAAGAAGCGTGAAGACGTGCATCGCATGGCAGAAGCGAACAAGGCGTTCTCGCACTACCGCTTCTAATCGACAAGGGTAGTTTTTCTACAGGGACCTAGCCGTGGCACGTAAAACTCCCATCAGCCGATATCGTAATATCGGAATCGTCGCGCACGTGGATGCGGGTAAAACCACAACTACCGAGCGCATACTTTTTTATACCGGTCTTTCACACAAGATTGGTGAGGTTCACGATGGCGCTGCCACCATGGACTGGATGGAGCAGGAGCAGGAGCGTGGTATCACCATTACCTCGGCTGCGACTACCTGTTTCTGGAAAGGTATGGATGATCAGTTTGACGAGCACCGCATCAACATCATCGACACCCCGGGGCACGTTGACTTCACCATTGAAGTAGAGCGTTCCCTGCGTGTTCTGGATGGTGCCGTAGTTGTGCTGTGTGGTTGTTCCGGTGTGCAGCCCCAGACTGAAACTGTCTGGCGTCAGGCCAACAAGTACGAAGTGCCACGCCTGGTTTTCGTCAACAAGATGGATAGAGCTGGCGCTGATTTTAAAATGGTTATAGAGCAGCTGAAGGAGCGCCTGGGTGCGAACCCTGTACCTTTGCAAATGACCATTGGTGCGGAAGAAAAGTTTAAAGGCCTTGTCGACCTGGTTAAGAATAAGGCCATCTACTGGAATGAAGAAGATCAAGGCATGACTTTCGAGTATGCCGAGGTTCCTGCGGATATGGTTGATCAAGTCGCGGAAATGCGTGAATTCATGATCGAAGCCGCAGCCGAAGCCACCGACGAGTACATGGAGAAGTACCTGGAAGGCGAAGAGCTGACCGAAGAAGAGATTGTCGACGGTATCCGTAGACGCACGCTGGCTAGCGAAATCATTCCCGTTCTGGGGGGCTCTGCCTTTAAGAACAAGGGTGTACAGGCCATGCTGGACGCTGTTATCCAGTACATGCCATCGCCAGCCGAAGTGAAAGCGATCGAAGGTACCCTGCTGGACGCTGACGATACCCCGGCAGAGCGTGAAGCCAATGATGAGGCGCCATTTGCGGCGCTGGCGTTTAAAATTGCTACCGATCCATTTGTGGGTACGCTGACCTTCTTCCGGGTTTACTCCGGCACACTGAAAAGTGGTACAACTGTATACAACTCGGTCACGCAAAAGAAAGAGCGCATCGGCCGAATGGTGCAAATGCATGCCAACAGCCGCGAGGAAATCAAGGAAGTACTGGCTGGCGATATTGCGGCGGCGGTAGGTTTAAAGGACGTTACCACGGGCGATACCCTGTGTAGCATCGACAAGCCAATCGTGCTGGAGCGTATGGAATTTCCCGAGCCGGTAATCTCGGTTGCGGTGGAGCCCAGGTCCCGGCCGGATCAGGAAAAAATGGGTGTTGCGTTGGGTAAATTGGCGCAGGAAGACCCCTCTTTTCGGGTTAGGACTGACGAAGAAACTGGCCAGACGATTATCTCTGGAATGGGTGAATTGCACCTGGATATTCTGGTTGAGCGCATGCGTCGTGAGTTTGGTGTTGAAGCCAATATTGGTAAGCCCCAGGTGGCCTACCGTGAAGCAATCCGCAATACCTCCGACATCGAAGGAAAGTTTGTACGTCAGTCCGGAGGTCGCGGACAGTATGGTCACGTCTGGATCAAGTTTGAGCCGGCCGAGGATTCCGATGCTGAATGCCTGGAGTTCGTCAACGAGATCGTTGGTGGCGCGGTTCCACGCGAATACATTCCCGCCGTGCAGAAGGGAATTGAAGAGCAGATGAAAAATGGTGTTCTGGCCGGATACCCGCTGCTGGGGCTAAAGGCAACCCTGTATGATGGTTCCTTCCACGATGTGGACTCCAACGAAATGGCTTTCAAAATAGCGGCTTCTATGGCAACCAAGAAATTGTCGCAGGAGGGCGGTGCCGTACTGCTTGAGCCAATTATGGCGGTAGAAGTGGTAACTCCGGAAGTTAACATGGGAGATGTTGTCGGTGATCTCAACCGCCGTCGTGGGCTGATCGGCGGAATGGACGAAAACGCCATGGGCAAAGTTATTACCGCCGAAGTGCCTCTGGCCGAGATGTTTGGCTATGCTACTGACCTGCGCAGTGCCACACAGGGGCGTGCTACTTATACCATGGAATTTTGCAAGTATGCGGAAGCGCCAGGCAATATTGCTGAAGAAATCATTTCCAAAAACAGCTAATTTTTTAGAGGCTACTCAAGATGGCAAAAGAGCAATTTGAACGTAAAAAGCCCCACGTAAACGTGGGCACGATTGGTCACGTTGACCATGGCAAGACGACGCTGACAGCGGCGCTGACGCGCGTTTGCGCAGAAACCTGGGGTGGCGATATAGTTGCCTTTGACGGCATCGATAATGCACCGGAAGAGCGCGAGCGCGGCATTACTATCGCCACGTCTCACGTTGAGTACGAGACAGAGGCCCGCCACTACGCGCACGTTGACTGCCCCGGACACGCTGATTATGTAAAGAACATGATCACCGGTGCAGCGCAGATGGACGGCGCTATCCTGGTATGTGGTGCGACTGACGGCCCCATGCCGCAGACCCGTGAGCACATCCTGCTGGCACGTCAGGTTGGTGTACCTTACATCGTGGTATTCCTGAACAAGGCAGACCTGCTGGCTGAAGATTGCGGCGGTGCTGAGTCTGAAGAATACGAAGAGATGAAAGAGCTGGTAGAGATGGAGCTGCGTGAGCTGCTCGATACCTACGACTTCCCGGGTGACGATACCCCGATCATCTGTGGCAGCGCGCTGATGGCGCTGGAAGGCAAGGATGACCACGGGCTGGGTACAACGGCGGTTAAGAAGCTGCTGGAGACTCTGGACACCTACATCCCGGAGCCCGAGCGTGCTATTGACCAGCCGTTCCTGATGCCGGTTGAGGACGTGTTCTCAATCTCCGGTCGCGGTACGGTAGTAACCGGTCGTGTAGAGCGTGGCGTCATCAAGGTGGGTGAAGAGCTTGAGATCATTGGTATCAAAGAGACGCAGACCACTACCTGTACGGGTGTTGAGATGTTCCGCAAGCTGCTTGACGAAGGTCGCGCTGGTGAGAACGTGGGTGTTCTGTTGCGTGGTACCAAGCGTGAGGAAGTGGAGCGTGGCCAGGTACTGGCCAAGCCCGGCAGTGTTAAGCCGCACACCAAGTTTGAGGCAGAGGTTTACATTCTGTCCAAAGACGAAGGTGGTCGTCACACGCCGTTCTTCAAGGGTTATCGTCCGCAGTTTTACTTCCGTACGACTGATGTGACCGGCGCTTGTGAGTTGCCTGAAGGTGTTGAGATGGTAATGCCGGGTGACAACGTGCAAATGGTAGCGACGCTGATTGCGCCGATTGCGATGGAAGAAGGCCTGCGTTTTGCTATCCGTGAGGGTGGCCGTACCGTAGGTGCTGGTGTAGTTGCAAAGATCATCGAGTAAAGCCGAGGGCCTCAATGGCCCGAGGACTTACGGGGACAGACTTAAGTCTGTCCCCGGATAACCCCACAACTCAAAACCCGGCGCTGCCGGGTTTTTTCCGACCTACTTCTTCTTCTTCTTCTTGGCTTCCTGACGTGCTTTCTCTTCTACAATTACTTTCTCAGCTACTGATGAAGGGCAGGGCAAATAGTGGGAAAATTCCATAGAGAACTGGCCACGACCTGATGTCATGGTACGCAAACTGCTGATGTAGCCGAACATTTCCGAAAGAGGAACGTCTGCCTTAATACGAACGCCTGTCGTGCCAGCCTCCTGATCCTTGATCATGCCACGGCGACGGTTAAGGTCACCAATCACATCACCAACGTGATCTTCTGGCGTGAATACGTCGACCTTCATAATAGGCTCGATGATCTGAGGTCCAGCTTTAGGCATGGTTTGACGAAAAGCTCCACGAGCAGCCAATTCAAACGCTACGGCTGATGAATCCACGGCGTGGAAGCCTCCATCGTACAGCTCAATTTCAACATCCAGAACCGGGAAACCAGCAAGAGGCCCCTGTTCCATCATTCCCCTAAAGCCTTTTTCAATCGCTGGAAAGAATTCTTTAGGCACGTTACCGCCCACAACAGTTGATGTGAACGTAAAGCCGCTGCCAGGCTCGCCGGGTTTGATACGATAATCAATTTTACCGAACTGGCCAGAACCACCGGATTGCTTCTTGTGGGTGTAGCTGTCGTCAATAGGCAGAGTGATGGTTTCGCGATAAGCAACCTGTGGCTGGCCAACTTCGAGTTCGACGCCATACGTACGGTTGAGAATGTCGACCTTAATATCGAGGTGAAGCTCGCCCATACCTTTAAGAATGGTTTCGCCGGAGTCTTCGTCGGTTTCAACGTGGAACGAGGGGTCTTCTGCAATCATCTTGCCGATGGCGATGCCCATTTTCTCAGAACCACCTTTATCCTTGGGTGAAACGGCAATCGAGATAACAGGCTCAGGAAATACCATGGCTTCAAGAGTACATGGGTGCTTTGGGTCGCAAAGGGTATGACCGGTTTGAACGTTCTTCATACCAACGCAGGCGATAATGTCCCCCGCTTGAGCGTGGCTAATTTCGGTACGATTATCGGCATGCATCTCAACCATGCGCCCGATACGCTCGGTTTTGCCAGTATAGGAGTTGAGAATGGTTGTGCCTTTTTCCAGTACTCCTGAATAAATGCGTATAAAAGTGAGTGCACCGAAACGGTCATCCATAATTTTGAATGCCAATGCGCGGAACGGTTCATCAATAGAAACAGTAGCCACTTCGCCAGTAGGCTCGCCTTCATCATCGGTCAAAGGCTGTGGATCCACTTCAGTTGGGCTTGGAAGATAATCAACCACCGCATCAAGAATCAGCTGAATGCCTTTGTTCTTGAATGCAGAGCCACAGTAAGTGGGGAAGAAGTCCATAGTGCGAGTACCCTTGCGAATACAACGCTTGATGTCTTCGATTGAAGGTTCTTCGCCTTCCATGTAAGCCATCATTACATCATCGTCCTGCTCAACAGCAGTTTCGACAAGTTGTTCGTGGTACATGTCTACTTCATCAACCATGTCGGCCGGCACGTCTTGAATATCAAAGTTTTCTGGCAGACCAGTGTCATCCCAAACGTACGCTTTCTTGGTAAGAACATCGACAACACCTATAAAGTCATCTTCGCAACCAATAGGGAGTGTCATTACCAGAGGATTTGCGCCCAGCACTTTCTTCACCTGATCAACAACGCGCAAAAAGTCAGCGCCGATACGATCAAGTTTGTTTACGAAGATGATGCGGGCAACTTCAGAATCGTTTGCATAGCGCCAGTTGGTTTCTGATTGCGGTTCTACACCCCCAGAACCACAGAAAACACCAATACCACCATCGAGAACTTTCAGCGAACGATAAACCTCTACTGTGAAGTCCACGTGTCCTGGCGTATCGATGATATTCATACGATGATCTCTCCAGTAGCACGTGGTCGCAGCTGACTGGATGGTAATGCCACGTTCTTGCTCTTGCTCCATGAAGTCAGTCGTTGCCGCTCCATCATGAACTTCGCCAGTTTTATGGATTTTCCCTGTAAGCTTGAGTATGCGTTCAGTCGTAGTGGTTTTGCCCGCATCAACGTGCGCGAAAATACCGATGTTTCTATATAAGGATAAGTCTGTCATTGCTCCACTCGTTGAGTAATGTTAATGAAAATAAAGGATCAATTTCGGCGCGGTAGTGTACAGTAAATTTGCTACATATATAGCTAGCGTGTTGAATAATTTGCAGTTTTTTTCGGGGGCAGATTTAAATCTGCCCCCATCAGGCTAGAAATCTGCCGTCTTCCGGCTAGGCCACGATTTGCTCAGACCTTAGCAGCGCAATTTCCTCCGCAGATAGTCCAGCTTCCGCAAGAATCTCCTCAGTGTGCTCCCCATACCGCGGCGGGTGTCGTCTGAACGTGGCCGGCGTCTTTTCATATATGCCGGGATGTCGGATATAACGCATGGTGCCGCCCTGGGGGTCCTCCACATCAAAAACAATGCGATTGTGCCGCACCTGGGGATCATCCATGAAATCGTCCAGATCGTAGACAGGTGCGAAGGGGACATCGTGTTCGCGCAGGGTTTTCAGCGCATCACGCCAGCACCTTTTGCCCAGCTCTGCGTCAATCAGTTCAATCATTGCATCGGTATTATTGAGCCGCGCGGCTAAAGTTGCGAAGCGCTCGTCCTGGGCCAGATCTTCGAGTCCCAGAGCGGTACACAGGTTGGCATAGTGTTTGTCTTCGATAGGCATGCCTACCAGGTAGCCGTCTGAGCAGCTCCAAACGTGAAAAATATTGGGTGCAAAGACGTCCCCTTCTACTTTGGGCCGGAAGGTCTCTTGCGTCATCATGTCAGGTAGGGTTAGCTGCGCGTAGGCATTCATCATGGGCACATGAACATGCTGGCCCTCGCCACCATTTCGCTCGCGCGCCAGTAGTGCAGCCAGGGCCGCGGAGGCTGCTGTGATAGCAGCATTTTTGTCGGCAATTACGCTGCGAATCATTTGCGGTGAGCCGTCCAGGCCCTGGGCCGGTAGCGCCCCCGACATGCCCTGGGTAACCAGGTCGTACACCGGTTGGTTGGCATAGGGGCCGTCGGGACCAAAGCCGGATACTGAAACATAGACCAGGCCCGGATTGTCCTTACTCAGTTCCTTGTAGCCCAGCCCCAGTCTATCCATCACCCCGGGGCGGTAATTAACCATGATCACATCAGCGGACCGCGCCAGCTTTTGAACTATTTGCCTGCCCTGGTCAGATTTGAGGTCTACTGAAATGGCCCGCTTGTTGCGATTGAACTGAGAGAAGAAGCCATTTAAGCCATCGCGCTCGGGCGGGCCGGTCCAGCGCGCTGTATCTCCCATCAGGGTTTCTACCTTGATCACATCTGCGCCCAGGTCGCCGAGGTTTTGTCCCGCCAGGGGGCCGGACACCATGGTGCCAAATTCCAGCACCCTGAAACCCGCACAGGGGCCGATCAGTGCATCGGGGTCAGCTAGTTCCATTACGACACTCCGGTTGAAGATCAGGCCCCGACATTCACTACCAGCTTGCCAAAATTGGCACCCGTGAACAGTCCGAAAAAGGCCTCTGGTGCGTTTTCAAGCCCGTCTACCATATGCTCGCGATACGTCATCTTTCCCTCTGCCAACCAGCCTGACATGTCACGAATAAAATCGGGAATGCGCTGGGTATAGTCACTGACAATGAAACCTTGCATTTTTATGCGGCGGCTAAGGATCAAGCCCTGTAACTGGCTCATGCGGTCAGGCCCCGGTGGCAAGCTGGTTTGGTTGTAGTGGGCGATCAGCCCGCATACGGGGACGCGGGAGAAATTGTTCAGCAGGGGCATTACCGCCTCCCACGAGCTGCCGCCAACATTTTCGAAGTAAATATCTATGCCCTGGGGACACTCGGCGGCCAGTTGCGCCGCCATATCGTCGTCGTAGTGGCTCACGCAGGCGTCGTATCCCAGTACCTTAACCGCATATTCGCATTTCTCTTTGGCACCGGCAATGCCGACCACGCGGCAGCCCTTGATTTTGGCTATCTGGCCAACAACAGAGCCCACCGCGCCGGTGGATGCGGCCAGTACCACGGTTTCCCCCGCTTTGGGTTCGGCCAGGTCCAACAGGCCGACGTAGGCTGTCAGCCCGGGCATGCCCAGTACACCCAGTGCATAGGAGCTGGGTTTGATTCTTGGATCCAGCGGGGTGACGCCGGTGCCATCGGTTACTTCGTATTGTTGCCAGCCAGAATAGGAAGACACCAGCTGACCTTCTTGGAAACGGGAGTTGCGTGATTCAATCACTTCGCTGACCGTCCCCCCCACCATAACCTGGCCCAGCTTGACGTTCTCCGCATAGCTGGCGCCGGCACTCATGCGCCCGCGCATGTAGGGGTCTAGCGACAGGTAATGGGTTTTCAGCAATACCTGGCCCTTGCCAACACTGGGTATGGCCACGGATTCAAGCCGAAAATTGTCCATAGTTGGCTTGCCCTGGGGCCGGGAGACCAGCACAATGCGCTGGTTTTTGGCGTCACTGGCGCTTAACAGGGGTGCCTGGGACATTGCGCCCAGTGCAGCCAGGGACGATAAAGTGAAGTCGCGACGATTCATGGTCATTTTGGCACTCTCCGTATTGTTGGTAGTAGTTCAGCATAGTCGGCTACGCGCCGCGCCGCCACTGGCCTGTGGCCGGTGTTTGCCGGACGCCGAAAGCCCTTGAATTAATTTGAGAAACTGTGTTGACAGAGGGTTGGGTCATCATTAGAATGCGCACTCCTTTTTTAGGGGGATTCCTGAGCGAATCCCTTGTTTTTTTTACTTGTAGTAGGAGTTCGATCAAATGCAAAACCAACGAATTCGCATTCGCCTTAAAGCATTCGATCATCGCCTGATAGATTCGTCTACGCAGGAGATCGTTGAAACCGCGCGCCGTACAGGTGCACAGGTCAAGGGTCCAATCCCCTTACCGACCCGTATAGAACGTTATACGATTCTGGTTTCCCCTCACGTGAATAAAGATGCACGTGATCAATACGAAATTCGTACCCACAAGCGACTTTTAGATATCGTTGAGCCTACCGAAAAGACGGTAGACGCATTGATGAAATTGGATTTGGCAGCAGGTGTCGAAGTACAGATCAGTCTAGGATAAAAATCCAGACCAACTCGGGGTCAATAATATCGTCCCGGGTGTGTAACGCTCAGCAATGAGCGGCCATAGAGGGTGATAGCCCCGTACACTGAGAGGTTAGTAACAATGACTATTGGCATAGTCGGCCGTAAGTCCGGTATGACTCGCGTTTTTACCGAAGACGGCGTATCAATTCCAGTAACTGTGATTGAGGTAGAACCCAATCGCGTTACCCAGGTCAAAGATTTCGATGGCGAAGGCTATCGTGCAGTCCAGGTTACCGTCGGCACCCGCCGCGCAAACCGTGTAAGCAAATCAGCAGCGGGCCATTTCGCCAAAGCTGGCGTAGCGGCTGGCCGTGGCTTATGGGAGCTTCGTCTGGACGCTGACGAAGAGGCGCCTGAGGTTGGCACTGAGCTTACCGTTGAGGCCTTCGAAGCGGGTCAAAAAGTAGATGTCGCAGGCAAGTCCAAAGGTAAAGGCTTCCAGGGTGTTATCAAACGCTGGAACTTCGCCATGCAGGACGCCACTCACGGCAACTCTATATCTCACCGCGCCCCCGGTTCTATTGGCCAGTGCCAGACTCCGGGTCGCGTATTCAAGGGCAAAAAAATGTCCGGTCACATGGGTGCTGAAAATGTCACTACCCAGGGACTGGAAGTTGTGCGCGTAGATAGCGAGCGCAACCTGTTGCTCATCAAGGGAGCCGTCCCCGGCGCTCCCGGCGGAGACGTAATCGTGCGTCCCGCAGTCAAGACATTAAGGTAGGGGGTCTCGACAGTGGAATTGAATATTGTGAAGCCTGGTAACAATACTGCCGGAAAAGTTTCGGTATCAGATGTTGCTTTCGCACGCGAATATAACGGAGAGCTGGTTCACCAGGTGATAACCGCCTATCTGGCCGGTGCCAGAGCTGGTACGCGGGCGCAAAAAAACCGCTCTGATGTTCGCGGTGGTGGCAAGAAGCCCTGGCGTCAAAAGGGTACAGGTCGGGCGCGAGCGGGTACCATACGCTCCCCAATCTGGCGCGGTGGCGGCGTTACTTTTGCCGCCAGACCGCAGGATCACTCGCAAAAAGTTAACCGCAAGATGTACCGTGCGGCGATGCAGTCAATCATGTCAGAGCTGGCCCGTCAGGATCGCCTGGTCGTGGTTGAGGGCATGGACATTGAGCAGCCCAAGACCAAGTTGCTGGCCAAGCAGTTGGCTGACTATGGTCTGGACAGCGTGTTGATTGTGTCTGCAGAGGTAGATGAAAACCTGTACCTGGCGGCACGCAACCTGCACAAGGTCGATGTGCGTGATGTTGACGGGGTCGACCCGGTATCGCTGATCGCCTATGACAAGGTCATGGTGACCGTTGATGCGGTCAAGAAGTTTGAGGAGATGTTGGGATGAACCAGGAGCGCGTATTTCAGGTGCTGTTAGGCCCGCACGTATCCGAGAAGGCAGCAATTGTTGCGGATCTAAGCAATCAGTACGTATTTAAGGTGGCGCTAGATGCGACCAAGCTTGAAGTAAAGAAAGCTGTTGAGCAGCTGTTCAAGGTTAAGGTCGACAATGTCCAGACTCTCAAGGTCAAGGGCAAGGTCAAGCGCAACCGTTATGGCTATAGCACGAAGTCCAGCTGGAAAAAGGCTTATGTGCGTCTGGAGCAAGGTCAAGACATTGACTTTGCATCTGCAGAGTAGGTGAGGAAGGAAGGTTTAAGATGGCAATTGTAAAGAGAAAGCCCACCTCCGCTGGTCGTCGCCATGTCGTTAACGTGGTTCATAACGATCTGCATAAGGGAGCTCCATATAAGCCGCTACTCGAGAAGCAATCGAAGAGCGGTGGCCGTAACAACAATGGTCGTATCACTACCCGGCATATTGGTGGTGGTCACAAGCAGCATTACCGCATTGTTGATTTCAAGCGCAACAAGGATGGAATTCCCGCCGAAATTGAGCGTCTGGAATATGATCCCAATCGCACGGCTCACCTTGCCCTGCTTAAATACGCCGATGGCGAGCGTCGTTACATAATCGCTCCCAAGGGCGTTTCGGCTGGCGACAAAATACAGTCTGGTGAAACTGCTCCAATTAAAGTGGGCAACTGCCTGCCACTGCGAAATATCCCGGTCGGTAGTATTGTGCACTGTATAGAGTTGAAGCCTGGCAAAGGCGCGCAGATGGCGCGAAGCGCGGGTGTTTCTGTGCAGTTGGTGGCCCGCGAAGGTCGCCATGCAACCTTGCGCTTGCGCTCCGGCGAGATGCGCAAGGTGCTGGCTGACTGCAGGGCAACCATCGGTGAAGTATCCAATAGTGAGCACAGCTTGCGTAAGTTGGGTAAGGCCGGTGCAGCTCGCTGGCGTGGTGTTCGCCCGACCGTTCGTGGTGTTGCCATGAACCCGGTGGATCACCCACATGGTGGTGGTGAAGGTCGTACATCTGGCGGTCGTCACCCGGTATCGCCCTGGGGTACGCCGACCAAGGGTTACAAAACTCGTAAGAACAAGCGTACCGACAAGCTTATTGTGCGTCGTCGCGACAAGAAATAACCGGAATTGAGATAGAGGAATAGATTGTGCCCCGTTCACTGAAGAAAGGTCCATTTATTGACCTGCACCTGATGAAGAAGGTAGAGGCTGCGGTTGAGAGTAATGATCGTCGTCCTATCAAGACCTGGTCGCGTCGCTCCATGGTTTCTCCTGACATGGTTGGTCTGACAATAGCGGTACATAACGGCCGCCAGCACGTCCCCATTTCTATCAATGAGGACATGGTTGGTCACAAGCTGGGCGAATTTGCATTGACCCGTACTTTCCGCGGTCATACGGCAGACAAGAGGACGCGCTAAGGCGCGGTTAGAGAGGTTTAGTGATGGAAGTTGCAGCAAAACTCAGGGGAGCGCAGATCTCCGCCCAAAAAGTGCGTCTGGTTGCTGACCAGGTGCGCGGTAAGGGTGTGGAAGATGCACTTGACCTGCTGACATACAGCAACAAGAAAGCAGCTCACATTGTCAAAAAGATTTTGGACTCGGCAATTGCAAACGCCGAGAACAACGAAGGTGCGGATGTCGACGAACTGAAGATTTCCAGTATCTACGTGGATGAAGGTACGACCATGAAGCGATTGCGTCCCCGCGCAAAGGGTCGCGCTGATCGTATTTTAAAGCGTTCTTGTCATATCACAGTAAAAGTAGCAGACGGCGAAGGTTAATTTTATGGGTCAGAAAGTACATCCAATCGGCATCCGCCTCGGTATTGTTAAAGACCATACCTCGATTTGGTATGCGGACACCAAGCATTACTGCAAGAACCTGATTACGGATCTGGAAGTGCGCAAGTACATCGAAGAAGCGCTGGATCACGCATCTGTGAGCCGTGTGGTGATTGAGCGTCCGGCGCAAACCGCACGTATTACCATTCACACCGCCCGTCCAGGCATTGTGATTGGCAAGAAGGGTGAGGACGTGGACAAGCTGCGCGCTATCCTGACTCAAAAAATGGGTGTGCCTGTGCACATCAACATTGAAGAAATTCGCAAGCCGGATCTCGATGCCAAGCTGGTTGCCCAGAATGTGGCCCAGCAGCTGGAGCGCCGCGTTATGTTTCGTCGTGCCATGAAGCGCGTAGTTCAAAATGCGATGCGCCAGGGCGCACTGGGTATCAAGGTGCAGGTCGGTGGTCGTTTGGGCGGTGCTGAAATTGCACGTAGCGAGTGGTATCGCGAAGGCCGCGTGCCATTGCACACACTGCGCGCCGATATCGACTATGCCACCTGCGAAGCCAAGACTACTTACGGCATCCTGGGTGTGAAAGTTTGGATTTTCAAAGGTGAAGTGATCGGTGCTGAAGAGCAAACCGAGAAGGGCACCAAGAAGACAGCAACTAATTAAGGGTTACGCAGATGCTTCAACCAAAGCGTACAAAATTTCGCAAGATGCACAAGGGTCGCAACCGTGGCCTGGCGCAGCGCGGCAATAAAGTCAGCTTCGGCGAATATGGCCTGAAGGCGGTGGGACGTGGTCGTCTTACAGCGCGTCAGATCGAAGCCGCCAGGCGAGCTATGACCAGGCACATCAAGCGTGGTGGCAAGATCTGGATTCGGGTTTTTCCCGATAAGCCAATTACTACCAAGCCGCTGGAAGTGCGTCAGGGTAAAGGTAAGGGCAACGTGGAATACTGGGTCGCCCTGGTTCAACCAGGCAAGGTACTTTATGAAGTACAGGGCGTATCTGAAGAGCTGGCCCGTGAGGCTTTTGAGCTCGCGGCAGCCAAGATTCCAATGGAAACAATGTTCGTAAAACGGTTGGTATTGTAATGAAAGCTAGTGAGTTGCGTGAAAAGTCCGTCGAGGACCTGAATAAGGACCTGCTGACCTTGCGTGAAGAGCAGTTCAAGCTGCGCATGCAAAAGTCTACAGGCCAACTGGGCCAGTCTCACCTGCTAAAGCAGAACCAGCGCGATATCGCTCGTGTTAAGACTGTAGTGACGCAGAAGGCGGGAGAGTAATCATGGCTGAACAGAATACGGCGCGCACCGCAACCGGACGCGTGGTTAGTAACAAAATGGACAAAACGGTAACAGTCCTGGTCGAGCGTCGGGTCAAGCACCCGGTATACGGCAAGTACATTACCCGTTCCTCAAAAATTCACGCTCATGATGAGAATAATGAGTGCGCAATGGGCGATACGGTCATCGTTGAAGAGACGCGTCCGATTTCCAAGCTGAAAAGCTGGAAGTTGGTACGAATCGAAGTGAGTGGAGCCCAGGTATAAGCTTTAGAGCTTGGAGTAGAAGATGATTCAAACACAGACATATCTGGATGTAGCCGACAACAGTGGTGCAAGGCGCGTTATGTGTATCAAGGTGTTGGGTGGCTCAAAGCGCCGCTACGCTGGCGTCGGCGACTTGATCAAAGTGACGGTCAAGGAAGCTATCCCCAGGGGCAAGGTCAAGAAAGGCCAGGTGATGACCGCCGTAGTGGTTCGCACCAAAAAGGGCGTTCGTCGTAACGACGGCTCTCTTATCAAGTTCGATGACAATGCGGCGGTGCTGTTGAATGCACAGAACGCACCAATCGGTACCCGTATTTTTGGACCGGTTACCCGCGAGCTGCGAAATGAGCAGTTTATGAAAATTGTTTCTCTGGCACCGGAAGTGCTTTAGGCCGGTTTGAGCAGAGAGAGGAAAGGACATGGGCAAGATCAAGCGTGACGATGAAGTGGTTATCCTGGCCGGTAAGGACAAGGGTAAGCACGGTAAGGTTCAAAAGGTACTGGATAACAACAAGCTGTTGGTGTCCGGTGTCAATATGATGAAAAAGCACACCAAACCAAACCCGCAGGCGGGCGTGGCTGGTGGAATTGTGGAAAAGGAAGCGGCTATACAGGTTTCCAATGTCGCAATTTTTAATCCTGAAACTAATAAGGCTGATCGGGTGGGTTATAAAGTCGACGGCGACACAAAAGTGCGCGTCTTCAAATCCACCGGTGCAGCGATAGACGCTTAAGCGGACGTATTGAAATGGCAGCGCTGAAAAAAGTATACAGAGATGAGATTGTGCCGAAGCTTAAAGAAGAGCTCGGTCTGGACAATGTCATGCAAGTTCCCCGTATCACCAAGATCACCCTGAACATGGGTGTTGGTGAAGCACTAGGCGACAAGAAAGTGCTGGATAATGCGGTGAGTGACCTGGAAAAAATTGCTGGTCAAAAGCCAATCATCACCAAAGCTCGCAGGTCTATTGCTGGTTTCAAGGTGCGCGAAGGCTGGCCTATTGGTTGTAAAGTGACTCTGCGCAGTGAGCGCATGTACGAGTTTCTGGATCGCCTGATCAGCATAGCCATACCGCGTGTGCGTGACTTCCGCGGCATAAACCCCAAGTCATTCGATGGTAGAGGCAACTTTGCGATGGGTGTGACCGAGCAAATTATATTTCCCGAAATTGATTACGACCAGGTGGACGCGCTGCGCGGTATGGATATCACCATTACCACGACCGCCCGCACGGATGATGAAGGCCGCGCTCTGTTGCGCGCATTCAACTTCCCCCTTAAGAGTTAAGAGGCTTACTAATGGCTAAGAAATCGATGATTGCGCGTGAGAACAAGCGCACACGTATGGTAGCAAAATTTGCTGTAAAGCGAGCCGAGATAAAGGCGGTTCTGAATGATATCAATGCCAGTGATGATGACAAGTGGGAAGCACAAGTGAAGCTGCAGAAGCTGCCTCGTGATGCCAGCCCGGTTCGTCAACGCAGACGCTGCCAGATTACCGGACGGCCTCACGGGGTTTATCGTAAGTTTGGCCTGTGCCGTAACAAGCTGCGTGAAGCAGCAATGCGCGGTGATGTACCTGGCCTGGTCAAGGCCAGCTGGTAGAGCTGAGACAGCCTTGAGCTGATAGAGAGAGAATAGATTATGACTATGCAAGATCCAATGGCAGACATGCTGACTCGTATTCGCAACGCACAGATGGCGGGTAAGACCTCCGTGGAAATGCCAGCCTCCAAGTTGAAGGCGGCAGTATGTGTGGTACTGGCTGATGAAGGCTATATTGCCGGTTTCAGCGAGCTGGAGCGTGACGGCCAGAAGCAACTGGCAATTGAACTGAAGTATTTTGACGGCAAGCCAGTGATTGCCGAGATAGATCGCATCAGCCGTCCGGGACTGCGTTCTTATTCAGGTAAAGATGGCCTGCCTACAGTACGTGGTGGGCTTGGGGTTGCAATTATATCAACGAGCAAGGGTGTGATGACTGATCGCGCTGCTCGTGCTGCCGGTGTCGGCGGTGAAGTACTGTGCACCGTATTTTAAGTATTTGAGAGACGAACACTATGTCTAGAGTAGCAAGTAACCCAATAAATCTGCCCAGTGGCGTGGAAGTCAAACTTGATGGCCGTGACCTGTCTGTTAAAGGCAGCAAGGGTACGCTGCAATTGACCGTGCACGAAGGTGTAGAGGTCAAACAGGAAGAGAACACGCTGACTTTTGCCGCCAGGAACAAGGATGCGATACCTATGTCTGGTACCACGCGGGCACTGGTTAACAACATGGTTGTTGGTGTCACTGATGGTTTCGAAAAGAAGCTGCAGCTGAACGGCGTTGGTTATCGGTGTGCAGTTCAGGGCAAGACGTTGAATTTGACCTTGGGCTTTTCGCATCCGGTTGTATATGAATTGCCCGAGGGTATCTCGGCAGAGACACCCAGCCAGACTGAAATCGTGGTCACGGGTATCGACAAGCAGGCTGTGGGCCAGGCGGCAGCGGAAATCCGTGCCTTCCGCCCCCCGGAGCCCTACAAAGGTAAAGGCGTTCGTTACGCGGATGAGCATGTCCGTCGTAAGGAAGCCAAGAAGAAATAAGCAGGTATTAAGACTATGAGTGCTAAAAATGATTCAAGGTTGCGCCGCGCCAGACGCGCTCGCGCCAAGATGCGCACGCTGGGCGAGAATCGCCTGAGTGTGCACCGCACACCGCGTCATATTTATGCCCAGGTACTGGCGCCCAATGGCGACCGCGTACTGGCCAGCGCATCTACACTCGACAAGAGCCTGCGCAGCGGTAATACAAGCAATATTGGTGCAGCTGCCGAAGTAGGCAAGCTGGTTGCCGAACGTGCCAAGGAAGCCGGTATCGAAAGAGTGGCTTTTGATCGCGGCGGTTTCAAGTATCACGGGCGTGTAAAGGCGCTGGCCGAGGCCGCACGTGAAAATGGACTGGAATTCTAGGGTTAAGCGAAATGGCGTACAACGATCGTAAGAAAGATGACAACTCCGAAGGCCTGCAAGAGAAGCTGGTCCAGGTTAACCGTGTGGCTAAAGTGGTCAAAGGTGGCCGCATATTTGGTTTCACCGCCCTGTCGGTAGTGGGTGATGGGAATGGCAAAGTAGGCTTTGGCCGCGGTAAAGCGCGCGAAGTGCCTGTCGCTATCCAGAAGGCTATGGAGAATGCGCGTCGCAACATGATTCAGGTTGAGCTGACTAACGGCACCATTCAGTATCCAATTAAGGCCCGTCACGGCGCATCCAAAATTTACATGCAGCCAGCCTCAGAAGGTACCGGTGTTATCGCCGGTGGTGCAATGCGGGCAGTATTGGAAATAGCAGGTGTTCACAACGTGTTGGCCAAGTGCTACGGCTCTACCAATCCAGTGAATGTCGTTCGTGCAACCTTCAAGGGTCTGCAGAACATGGTCTCTCCCGATGGTGTTGCTGCCAAGCGCGGCAAAACTGTCGAAGAAATTTTAAGTTAAACCAACAAATCAGGATCAATGGCTGAGTTATGGCTAAAGAAACCATTAGAGTCACGCAACTGCGCAGCATTCACGGTCGGCTGAAAAGCCACAGGGCCTGTATCGCTGGACTGGGATTGCGTCGAATTGGTCATACCGTGGAAGTGGAGGATTCTCCTTCTATTCGCGGCATGATTAATAAAGTTAACTATATGCTGCGGGTTGAGGAGTAATAGAGATGACGTCTGAAAACATGCGACTGAACACTCTGAGCCCTGCCCCGGGATCACGAAAGGGCGCCAAGCGCGTTGGTCGTGGTGTCGGCAGTGGAACGGGAAAGACCTGTGGCCGCGGTCACAAGGGTCAAAAGTCCCGCTCGGGTGGTTCAATAAGACCGGGTTTTGAAGGTGGCCAGATGCCTCTGCAGAAGCGCCTGCCAAAATACGGCTTTACTTCCCGTATTGCCAGGACCACAGCCCAGATTCGTCTGGCGGAGCTCAACAAGATAGATGCCGAAGTAATCGATTTGGCGGCGCTGAAAGCGGCCGACCTGGTACGTGAAGACGTGCTGCGGGCACGTGTATTTCTTTCCGGTGAACTGGGCAAGTCAGTTACTGTCAAAGGCATAGCGGTAACCAAAGGTGCCCGCGCAGCCATTGAACAGGCAGGCGGAAAAATAGAGGAATAAATGGCCAATCCTTCTTTACCGGGTGTTAATACCGCGGGACTAGGCGAGCTCTTTGCTCGCCTTCGCTTTGTATTGATGGCGATAATTATTTATCGCGTCGGCACGCATATTCCTGTGCCTGGTATCAACCCGGATCAGATCGCTGCTCTGTTCAACCAGAACAAGGGAACCATCCTTGGGCTGGCTAACATGTTTAGTGGTGGTGCCCTGGAGCGGATGAGCATCCTGGCGCTGGGCATCATGCCCTACATTTCTGCATCGATCATCATGCAGTTGATGTCAGCCGTGACGCCACAATTGGAGCAGCTGAAGAAAGAAGGGGAGTCTGGACGCCGTAAAATCAGCCAGTACACCCGTTACCTGACCGTATTGCTGGCATTGGTTCAAGCTACCGGCATGGCAGTTGGCATGGCCAACCAGGGTATGGCTTACACGGTGAACCTCTTGTTCTACATAGTCGCTATCACTTCACTGGTTACTGGTGCGGTGTTTATGATGTGGCTGGGTGAGCAGATCACTGAAAAGGGTGTGGGTAACGGCATTTCACTGCTGATCTTCGCCGGTATTGTGGCTGGTTTACCGTCGGCAATAGGTCAATCCCTGGAATCCGCACGCCAGGGTGAATTGAATATACTGGTGTTGCTGTTTATTTTGGCGCTTGCGATCGCGGTGATTTACTTGATCATCTTTATTGAGCGTGGGCAGCGCCGTATTACTGTGAATTACGCCAAGCGACAACAGGGCCGTAAGCAGTACCAGGCACAGAGTAGCCACTTGCCGCTCAAAGTGAATATGGCCGGTGTTATTCCGGCGATTTTTGCCAGCAGCATGCTGCTCTTCCCGGCATCTATCGCACAGTGGTTTGGCAGCAGCGGTGGCGGTTCGGAATGGCTGCAGGAAGTCGCCCTGGCGATTGGCCCCGGCCAGCCCTTGAACATATTGTTGTTTACGGTGCTGATTGTATTTTTCTGCTTCTTTTACACGGCGCTGATGTTTAACCCGGAAGACGTGGCAGATAACCTGAAGCGCTCAGGTGCTTTTGTACCGGGTATACGTCCGGGCGCGCAAACGGCAAATTATATTGATGGTGTGCTGACGCGTCTGACGGTATTCGGGGCCGCATACATCGCACTGGTTTGTCTGATGCCACAGTTTTTGGTGGTGATGTGGAACGTGCCGTTCTATCTCGGTGGAACTTCGTTGCTGATTGTAGTTGTAGTCGTAATGGACTTTATGGCGCAGGTCCAAAGTCACATGATGTCACAGCAGTACGACTCGGTAATGAAAAAGGCCAACCTGAAGAATTATGGAAGTGCTGGTCGCGTGCGGTAGCAAGCGTCCGGTAACCCAGGTAGAGAGTGGAGAATAGTCATGAAAGTACGTGCTTCAGTAAAGAAGATGTGCAGGAACTGCAAAATAGTTCGCCGTAAAGGTGTAGTGCGGGTAATTTGCAGTGCAGAACCACGTCACAAGCAGCGCCAGGGCTAATAGCCCGGGTTTCCTGCCTAAGATGTTGATTTTTGGGTTTTATCCCGCTAGAATGCTGCGCCTTTCGCGCCGCGTACCCACTCTGAAGAGATGGGATATTGCTGCTAAGCGTAGCTGGCGGAACACAATTGGAGAATTTGGATGGCTCGTATAGCCGGCGTCAATATACCTGATAACAAGCACACAGTTATCTCCCTGACCTATATATTCGGTGTAGGCCGTACTCGGGCGAGGGAACTGTGTAGTACTACAGGTGTTGCCGAACAGAGCAAGATATCTGACCTGACCGAAGCGGAAATGGATGCTCTGCGTACAGAAGTCAGCAAGGGTATGGTAGAAGGCGACTTGCGTCGCGAAGTTAGCATGAACATCAAGCGTTTGATGGACCTGGGTTGCAATCGCGGCGTGCGTCATCGTAGGAGTCTGCCGCTGCGCGGGCAACGCACCAAAACCAATGCACGTACCCGTAAGGGACCGCGCAAACCGATTCGCCGCTAGTTCACTTTTTATAAAACCGCGAATTTATTTAGTGTAGCTGCACCGAAGTGCAGTGTTGATATTAAAGCAGGAAGTACCATATGGCTAAGCCAAGTGCTAAAAGCACTCGTAAAAAGGTCAAAAAGACCGTCGTAGATGGGATCGCGCATATTCACGCATCCTTCAACAACACCATTGTCACCATTACTGACCGCCAGGGTAACACCCTCGGCTGGGCAACTGCTGGTGGTTCCGGTTTCCGTGGTTCTCGTAAGAGTACGCCCTTCGCAGCCCAGGTTGCGGCGGAGCGCGCCGGAGAAGCAGCCAAGGAATTCGGTGTGCAAAACCTGGATGTCCAGGTGAAGGGCCCTGGTCCGGGTCGCGAATCTGCTGTACGTGCACTGAACGGCTGTGGATTCAAGATCAGCAACATTACTGACGTCACTCCGATTCCGCACAACGGATGTCGTCCCCCCAAGAAACGTCGCGTGTAAAGGCAGGAGATCGAAATGGCACGATATATTGGTCCCACGTGTAAGCTGGCACGCCGTGAAGGAACTGACCTGTTCCTGAAGAGTGGCGTACGCGCACTGGAAAGCAAATGTAATATTGAGAATGCACCTGGACAGCACGGCGCCCGTCGCAGTCGTCTTTCTGACTACGGTGTTCAGCTGCGTGAAAAGCAAAAAGTTCGTCGTATCTACGGCGTGCTGGAGAAGCAATTCCGCAACTACTACAAGGAGGCCGCCAGACTGCGTGGTGCTACCGGTGAAAACCTGTTGCGTCTGCTGGAGTCCCGGCTTGATAACGTGGTATACCGCATGGGCTTCGGCGCCACGCGCGCAGAATCACGTCAGCTGGTATCTCACAAAGCGATCCTGGTCAATGGACAGAGTGTAAATATCCCCTCTTACCAGGTTAGCCCAGGTGATGTCATTTCATTGCGCGAAAAGTCCAAGAAGCAGCTGCGTGTTCAGTCTGCGCTGGCACTGGCCGCCCAACGTGGTGAGCCAGAGTGGATGGAGGTAAATAACGACAAACTGGAAGGTACTTTCAAGGCTTATCCAGACCGTCAAGATCTCAGTTCTGATATCAATGAGAACCTGATCGTCGAACTTTACTCCAAGTAATCCCCATACGGACTAACGTATACACAGGTGTATATATGCAGACTGCAGTAAATGAATTTTTAACGCCCCGTGTCATCAATGTAGATGAGAAGGGCAAAACCCGGGCCCAGGTTACCCTGGAGCCGTTGGAGCGTGGTTTTGGCCACACACTGGGAAATGCGCTGCGTCGCATCCTGCTTTCTTCCATGCCGGGCTGTGCCATCACTGAGGTTGATATTGATGGTGTAGACCATGAGTACTCGTCCATAGAAGGTGTGCAGGAAGATGTGATTGAAATCCTGCTTAATCTCAAGGGTGTTGCCCTGGTGATGCACGGCAAGGATTCAGCCGAGCTGACCTTGAGCAAGAAGGGCTCTGGCGTGGTTACCGCTGGTGATATCCAGGTTGACCACGAAGTGGAAATTCGCAATCCGGATCACGTGATTTGCCACCTCAACAGCAAAGGCGAGATACGCATGACCCTGACAGTCGCCCGCGGACGCGGTTACGAGCCTGCTGACAGTCGTGAGAATCCCGAAGATGAAACTCGCTCCATTGGCCGCCTGCAACTGGATGCGACCTATAGCCCGATTCAGCGCGTTTCATACGTGGTAGAATCGGCGCGTGTAGAGCAGCGTACCGACCTGGACAAGCTGGTACTGGATCTGGAAACAAACGGTACTATCGACCCGGAAGAAGCAATTCGCCGCGCTGCAACCATCCTGCAGCAACAGTTGGCAGTATTTGTTGACCTGGAAAGCGAGAAGCTGGAAGAAGCGGCCGAGGAAGAGGATGAAGTCGATCCGATTCTACTGCGCCCGGTTGACGACCTTGAGCTGACCGTTCGTTCTGCGAACTGCCTCAAGGCAGAAAATATTTACTACATTGGAGACCTGGTTCAGCGCACTGAAGTTGAGTTGCTGAAGACTCCCAACCTGGGTAAGAAGTCTCTGACTGAAATCAAGGACGTTCTGGCGTCCCGCGGCTTGTCGCTGGGAATGCGCCTGGACAATTGGCCACCGGCCAGCCTGAAAAATGATGATCGTGTGCTGAGCATTTAACACACGGCTCATACGTTTATACATACTGATGATTAAAAGGGGTCAAACCCCTTTGTAATCATCCAAAGGGGTCTGACCCCTTTTAAATCAAAGTAAAGGACTGGAAAAATGCGTCATCGTCAAAGTGGACGTCAGTTGAACCGCAACAGCTCACATCGCAAGGCCATGTTCCGTAACATGACTGCTTCGCTGGTAGAGCACGAGCTGATCAGGACTACATTGCCCAAAGCTAAAGAATTGCGCCGGGTAGCCGAGCCCCTGATCACGCTCGCCAAAAAAGACAGTGTGGCAAATCGCCGTCTGGCCTTTGATCGCCTGCGCAGTAAAGATGCTGTGGGCAAGCTCTTCACAGAGCTGGGTCCGCGCTACCTGGAACGCCCCGGTGGTTATATACGCATTCTCAAGTGTGGCTACCGCACCGGTGACAAGGCTCCCATGGCTTACGTAGAGCTGGTCGACCGTCCCGAGGTGGAAGCATTTGAAGATACTGAAGATTGAGGAATATGGTATTACTCATATTCACTAAAAACCGGGCATAGCCCGGTTTTTTTATGCGCGAGCAAATCTCCGCTATGAATGAAACGCACCACCAGGCTCAATTCCACCCTTCCCCCTGGGTTGTGCGATTCCTGGAACGGGCGCCGACCGCAGGCACGGTACTTGACCTGGCCTGTGGCAGTGGCCGTCACGGTCGGCTGTGCCATGCCGCTGGTCATCCGGTGCTGATGCTGGATCGGGATATTAGCGGTGTAACTGATATGATGCAGCTGCAGGGTGTGGAAGTTATGCAGGCCGATCTAGAGGGTGGCAATCGCTGGCCACTGGGCAAGCGCCGCTTTGATGTGCTGATCGTCACCAACTACCTGCACCGACCCTTGATTCCACATATACTGGCGGCAGTGGCGCCGGGTGGCCTGCTGATCTACGAAACCTTTGCCGCCGGTAACGCAAAGTACGGGGGCCCCGGCAATCCCGATTACCTGCTGGAAAAGGGCGAACTATTGCGAGCAATGCCACCGGAGTTTGAGGTGCTGGCTTTTGAAGATGTTGAACTGCAAGAGCCGCGACCGGCGGTAGTACAGCGCATTGCTGCGTGCCGACAAGCTTAACAAGGTATTTTCATACGGAGCATGCCATGAAATTTAGCACGATACTAATTTTCCTGAGCCAGTTGTTACTGGTATCTGTCAGCTACGCCCAGGTGGTGGAGGAGCGCGTTAGTGAGCGCAATGGCATGTATGAGGTCTGTGGGATGGGCAGCGACGACCTGAATCCCTGTCGTGACGTCAATGGCGAGACCTACGAAGAAGAAATGGGTCCCCAAGATGTGCAGGCTGAGTCCAACAATGAGTTGGCTGCCGAGGCAGCCAGGATCCGTAATGAATCACCGCAGGAGCTGGAGGCGTCCATCACGGAGATGGAGCAGCAGTAGGGCTAGCGGACACCTCGATGCACGTGCTTGTGTACGCGTATCCGCCGCACGCCGTTTTCATCAATAAAATATTCTTCTTCCGTACGGGCGCGTTCCTTTTCGCGCTCATTCACCAGGATGTCACCATCGGCAGTGTGCTCGGTTACAAAGCCGTCACCATCCCCGTCATCTCGCATACGTCGCTCTTTCTGCTCATCCCGGTTTACAATTCTTCGCCCTCCCTTTTCACTTTCAGGCGCCTCGCTGGCCTTTCCTTGCGCAGCACGTGATTGGCTGGTTAGCGGCTCTGTCATAGCTGGAGGAGGCTCGGTGACATTGGTCTCGGGAATATACACGGTTTCAGAATTCGCTGAGGGGGTGTCTGAAAAAACCGTGTTGCCCTGGGCATCAGCAGTTTCGTAGACCCGGGTTTGCGATTGCACACCAGTGGACAGCATCAACATCAGCGTGGTTACTGTGAGTGTGTGTTTAATAGGCATGTGTCGTTCCCTTCTGCCTCAAAATATTAAGTTGGCTATCGCAGTTCGCCTTGCACCTTGAAGGTGGGGCGCATGCTACTGGTATACTCCCATACTATGGACAGAGCAATATCAGGGCAAACAGTTCTAGCAGTGGACCTGGACGGAACACTTCTACAAGGAGACCTGTTTCGTACTTCTATGATCAAGCTGTTGTCCGCTAACCCATTGTATATATTCGCTTTTCCGTTTTGGCTGTACCGTGGTCGGGCCTTTTTGAAGCGCCGTATCGCGGAGCGCGTAGAGGTGGATCCCGCGCGTCTTGAATACCGGGAAGAGGTATTGGAATACGTGCGTGTGGAGCGCCAGGCAGGACGGACAACGGTACTTGCAACGGGCTCTGATGAAACGCTGGCCCAAATCGTAGCAGATTACCTGGGGTGTTTTGATAGCTTGTTGGCCAGTGATGGATATCGCAATTGTACGGGTCACACCAAGGCCCAAATGCTGGTAGAGCGGTACGGCGCGAAAAACTACGATTACATTGGCAATAGCCGTGTTGACCTGGCGGTTTGGGAAAAGGCTGCCGGTGTTTTAGTAGCCAGCAAGAGTCCGCGCTTTTGTCTCCGGGTGCAACGTCGATTTGAGGTAATACGTGTCTTTTCGTAGTTGGGGTGGTCTGCCTGTAGAGGCACAACAGTGCATTGCCCTGGAGTGGCGGGACCAGCTGCCGGCTCGTTTGCCCAACGCCGGGCTGGTGACTGGTTGTGGTCGTAGCTACGGTGATGTGGGGCTCGCTGCCAACGGCGTAGTCGCCAGCTGCCTGGGGCTGAACCGGATGCTGGGTTTCGATCGGGAGACCGGCCTGTTGCACTGTGAAGCTGGAGCGACACTGGGTGACATCCTTACCTTGGTGCTGCCCCAGGGCTGGGTTTTGCCAGTGCTACCCGGCACTCAGCATGTCTCGGTTGCCGGTGCTATTGCCAACGATGTGCACGGCAAAAATCACCATCGCAGGGGTACTTTTGGCCGGCACGTTAAAAGCCTGCTATTGCTGCGTTCAGATGGGACAGAACTGCGCTGTTCCGAGCAGGAAAATGTCGATTGGTTTAACGTTACCGTAGCTGGCCTGGGCTTATCGGGCGTGATTTTAGAAGCGACCATCCAGTTGATGCCAGTATCCGGTGCTGGTCTGAGCACCGAAAATATCAAGTTCCATAGCCTGGATAAATTTTTCAGCTTGAGTCTGGAAACCGATGCGAACTGGGAGTACTCGGCCGCCTGGATTGATTGTCTGAGCAGTAGCGTACGCGGGCACTTTAGCCGCGCCCGGTACAGTGAGCACAGTGAGCACAGTGCGGCCGTGACGGCTCACACGGCACTATTGGACGTACCCTTTACGCTGCCTGTTTCGCCGGTGAATCGCTTTAGTCTGCGAGCGTTTAACAGCGTGTACTATCATCGCCAGCGCCGCCGGGTGCGGTGCGGCGAGACTTCAATGCTTGCCTGGATGTTTCCCCTGGACCGGGTAGGGAATTGGAACCGCTTGTATGGGCGCAAGGGTTTTCGGCAATACCAGTGTGTGGTTGAACCTGAGGCAATTGCTGAGCTGCTCAACATTATCCGCCGTGCTGGCACGGGTTCTTTTTTGTCCGTGCTAAAGATGTTTGGCGATGTGCGCTCTCCTGGCCTGCTTTCTTTCCCCCGCCGGGGTGCGAGCCTGGCCCTTGATTTCCCATGGAGAGACGAACACACAACGGCTTTGTTCAAGCAGTTGGATGAGGTGGTGGACAGTTGTGGGGGTGCGGTATACCCCGCCAAAGATGCCCACATGAGCGGCCGGGATTTTCGGGTGGCGTACCCAGCCTGGCAGACCATTGAACAGTACCGGGATCCAAACCTGAACTCTTTCTTCTGGCAGCGTGTTATGGAGGGTGCTGAATGAAGCGCATACTGATTGTTGGTGCTACCTCGGCCATAGCTATCGCCACGGCGCGCCTGCTGGCGCAACGTGGCGACCACCTGGTACTGGCGGGTCGCAATATGCAGCGTCTGCAAACACTGTCACAGGACTTGCGGGTACGCGGTGCAGCAGGAACTGAAATAGTTGTCTTTGATGCGTTGACCGATAAGGATTACCAGTCTTTTGCGAAGCAGGCCTGGGGCGAGGGTCTGGATATGTTGCTGATAGCGCACGGCACTATGCCTGAGCAAACCAGCGTGCAGGACGATCCGCAGGCGATTGGGCGAGAGATGCAGGTAAATGCCGTGAGTGTGATGGCATTGCTGGCCGCCTTTGCCAGCCGTTTCGAGGCGCGCAGTCAGGGCAGTATCGTGGTGATTTCCTCGGTGGCTGGAGATCGGGGCAGGCAGAGTAACTATGTGTATGGCGCCGCCAAGTCAGCCGTCTCCACGTACATGCAGGGCCTGCGCAATCGCCTTGCCAGGCACGGCATCACAGTTGTCACGGTAAAGCCTGGCTTTGTTGATACGCCGATGACGGCACAGTTTAAAAAGGGCCTGTTGTGGGCGCAGCCAGAAACTATCGCGCGGGGGATTTTACGTGCGACAGAAAAAGCTGGCGGCGATGTTTACCTGCCCTGGTTCTGGCGCTACATCATGCTGCTTATTAAACTGATACCAGAGCGGTTCTTTATAAAGCTAAAGCTTTAGCTGAAGGCTCCTTAGAAAGCTGTCGCTTTAAGCGGCCTTTACCCTGGTGGGTTTGCGTGCAGGGCGCTTTTTCTTGCTGTTGGCCTCCAGTATCGGCTTCAGAAAGTGGCCGGTAAATGACCCTTTCGTATTGGCGACATCTTCTGGCGTGCCCGTGGCTATGATCTGGCCGCCACCGCTACCACCTTCGGGCCCCAGGTCTACCACCCAGTCGGCGGTTTTTATGACATCCAGGTTGTGCTCAATGATGATTATGGTGTTGCCGTGATCTCGCAGGCGGTGCAGAACTGTCAGCAGTTGCTGAATATCCTGAAAATGTAAGCCGGTGGTGGGCTCGTCGAGAATGTACAGGGTGTTACCGGTGTCCCGCTTGGATAGTTCGCGTGATAATTTGACCCGCTGGGCTTCCCCGCCAGACAGGGTGGTGGCAGCTTGCCCCAGGCGCACGTAGGTGAGCCCCACATCCACCAGTGTTTGCAGCTTCCTGGAAATGGTCGGCACGGCAGCAAAGAACTCCAGGGCGTCCTCTACGGTCATCTCCAGCACTTCGTGGATATTCTTGCCCTTGTACCGTATCTCCAGCGTTTCCCGGTTGTAGCGCTTACTCTTACAGACATCACAGGGCACGTAGATATCGGGCAAAAAGTGCATCTCAACCTTGGTGACGCCATCGCCCTGGCAGGCTTCACAACGGCCGCCTTTAACGTTGAAGCTGAAGCGCCCCGGTTTGTAACCGCGCGAACGGGCCTCCTGGGTGCCAGCAAAGAGTTCTCTCACCGGGGTAAATATGCCGGTATAGGTCGCCGGGTTGGAGCGCGGTGTGCGGCCAATCGCACTCTGGTCTATATCAATACATTTGTCGATATGATCCAGGCCTTCGATAGCGCGGTGAGGGGCGGGTGTTAAGGTGGTTGCGCCGTTCAGTGCAGTGGCGGCAATGGGATACAGAGTGGCATTAATTAGCGTCGACTTGCCGCTGCCGGAGACGCCGGTGATGCAGGTCATCAAGCCGATGGGGATTTCCAGGTCCACATCCTGCAGGTTGTTGCCAGTGGCGCCGTACAGTACCAGTGATTTAGCCGGGTCCACAGGGGTGCGCCGGGCCGGAATCTCAATACGGCGCCGGCCAGACAAATAGGCGCCGGTAAGAGATTCCTTGCTGCGCAAAATATCCTCTAGCGTGCCCTGGGCGACAATTTCTCCGCCGTGCACACCAGCCCCCGGACCAATATCGATGATGTGGTCGGCAGCGCGAATGGCTTCTTCGTCGTGCTCTACCACCAGCACAGTGTTACCGATGTCGCGCAAGTGATTGAGGGTGCCGAGCAGGCGCGCATTATCCCGCTGGTGCAGTCCGATGGAGGGCTCGTCCAGAATATACATCACACCCACCAGGCCAGCGCCGATCTGCGAGGCTAACCGTATTCTCTGCGCTTCGCCGCCAGACAGGGTTTCTGCGCTGCGATTCAGGGTCAGGTAGTTGAGGCCTACATCGACCAGAAAACGATAGCGGGCGCGTAACTCTTTGAGTATTTTGTCGGCTATTTCACCCTTGCGGCCCGGCAGTTGCAGGTTGTTGAAGTAGTCCTGTGCATCGCCCACAGACATTTCTACCAGCATGGGCAAGCTGCGCTCATCAACGTACACATGACGAGCATCCCGGCACAGCCGGGTGCCGTCACAGTCGGGACAGTGCTGGCTGCTGAGAAATTTGGCCAGCTCTTCGCGTACTGATTGTGACTCGGTATCCCTATAGCGCCGGTCCATATTGGGAATAATGCCCTCAAAAGGGTGGGTGCGCTGGAATACGTCGCCGCGGTCATTGATATAGGAAAAGCGTACGTCTTCCCTGCCGCTGCCGCGCAATATTATGCGTTGGTGCTTTTTGCTCAACTTCTCGAACGGGCTGTCAATATCAAAACCATAGTGCTGCGCCAGCGAGGTGAGCATGTGAAAGTAGTAGACATTGCGCCTGTCCCAGCCTCGTATGGCGCCTTCCGCCAGGCTGGCTTGGGGGTGCAATACAATGCGTTCCGTATCAAAGTACTGCTTTACCCCCAGGCCATCGCAGCTGCCACAGGCGCCGGCAGGATTGTTAAAGGAAAATAGCTTGGGTTCCAGCTCGCTAATGCTGTGTCCACAGCGTGGGCAGGCAAAGCGGGCAGAGAAAAGAATGTCATCACCGTCTTCATCCATATAGCTGATTGCGGCGGTGCCATCGGTGAGCTGCAGTGCTGTTTCAAAGGATTCTGCCAGGCGGATGGCAATATCCTTGCGCACCTTGAAGCGGTCAACCACCACTTCGATGGTGTGTTTTTTCTTCTTTTGCAGGTCGGGCGTGTCGTCCAGGTCGGTGACTATTCCGTCGATGCGGGCACGCACGAAGCCACTGGCGCGTAATTCCTCGAATACGTGCAGGTGCTCGCCCTTGCGCTCGCGCACAACGGGCGCCAACAGCATGAGTTTGGAACCTTCTGGCAGGGCCAGTACGGCATCTACCATTTGGCTGACAGTTTGTGCCCTCAATGTGACGTTGTGGTCCGGACAATGGGGGTCGCCCACCCTGGCGAACAACAGGCGCAGGTAGTCATAAATTTCCGTGATGGTGCCCACGGTCGAGCGAGGGTTGTGGGAGGTAGACTTTTGCTCGATGGAGATGGCGGGCGAGAGGCCCTCTACATGATCCAGGTCTGGCTTTTCCATCAGGGACAGAAATTGCCTGGCATAGGTGGAAAGAGATTCCACATAGCGACGCTGGCCTTCGGCATACAGCGTATCGAAAGCCAGTGAAGACTTGCCCGAACCAGACAGGCCGGTGATAACAACCAGCTTGTCCCGGGGTATATCCACGTCAATATTTTTCAAGTTGTGGGTGCGTGCGCCGCGGACCTGAATAGTGTCCATAGATGAAACCGTCTGCCAAACAGGAAATTATACGACCAGCGCACATGAAGAAGCAAAGTAAGCTGGTTTTTTGCCTGCTGTTGGGCGTCTACCGAGGTGTTTCAGGGCGGTAGAACTGGTATGATTCTGCGGCATTTTGGACAACTGACACCCTTGATTACAAAAACACCCATGACGGCGCTAGAGCGGCGCACCGTGGCCGCGCTGGCGGGCCTGTATTGCTTTCGCATGCTGGGTCTGTTCATGGTGCTGCCGCTGCTCGTACTCTATGCTGGAGACTATTCGGGCAGCAGCGCATTTTTACTGGGTCTGGCCCTGGGCGCCTACGGCCTGGCACAGGCGATCTTGCAAATTCCACTGGGTATGTTGTCCGACCGTATCGGCCGAGTGCCAGTGATTGTGGTTGGTCTGCTGGTCTTTGCAGCGGGTAGCCTATGGGCTGCCCAGGCAGAATCCATCTATGGTGTTATTGCCGGCCGCTTTATGCAGGGCGCAGGGGCCATAGCCAGTACGGTAATGGCGCTGGTTTCTGATCTGACTCGAGATGAGCAGCGTACCAAGGCAATGGCTATCGTCGGCATGAGCATAGGGCTGGCGTTTGCGGTGGCCCTGGTGGTGGGGCCAGTACTGGCCAGCTTCGGCGGTTTGGCCGTCGTTTTCAACGTCACCGCCGGCCTCGCCCTCATCGGTATTGCAATTGTGCTGCTTGCAGTTCCCAGGGCCTGCCAGATCCGCCCTACCCATGGTGAAACAGGTACTGTGCCGGCACTGCTATTGCGCTCCCTGTTTGACCCCGCCCTCGCCAGGCTCAACCTGGGTATATTTACACTGCATTTTATCCTTATGGCCATGTTTGTGTCCCTACCGCTGGTGCTGGAGGGCAGTATGGATGTGCACCGGAGCAGCCATTGGCAGGTGTACCTGCCAATACTGGCACTATCCATTGCTGGCATGGTGCCCTTAATGATACTTGCCGAGCGCTATGGTCGCCTGAAACAGGCATTCCTGGTGGCTGTGCTGGCGGTCGGGGTTTCACAGTGGGCGCTGCAGGGAACGTCAGGTCCGGTCGTTTTCTACATCGGCCTGTGGTTGTTTTTCGTGGGCTTTAACTATCTGGAGGCCACGTTGCCATCGCTGGTCAGCAAGACGGTTTACGCTGGCGGCAAGGGTACGGCACTGGGGGTGTATTCAAGCTTTCAGTTTCTGGGCGCATTCGCCGGTGGACTCAGTGGTGGCTGGGCGTTGCAAAACTATGGAGTAAGTGGTGTATTTGCCTGCTGTGCCTCGCTGGCACTGATTTGGTGGCTGGTGTGCCTGAATATGCAGGCCCCGCGGGAACTTGCCAACCTTGTTGTGCGCCTGCCGGCGCAGGCGCAGCAACAGGAAGCATGGGTGAGCAGGTTAAGGAATGCGCCGGGGGTGGCCGATTTGCTGCTGCTGGCGGAGGAAAACACGGTGTACCTCAAGGTAGACGAGACCAGATTTGATAACACCATATTGGCTGAATTAAGCAGTTGATCCAAAAATCGGTCACTTTTGGTGGCTTGCGCTGTCGCAATTTCCGGGCTGGATTGCTATAGTTTTCGGCTCAATTAAGAGGGGGCTCACGCATGGCACGTGGAATCAATAAAGTAATTTTAATCGGCAATTTGGGCAATGACCCGGAGACAAGGGCTTTCCCGTCAGGGGATATGGTAACTAATATTACCGTTGCTACAACCGAAGGTTGGAAAGACAAACAAACTGGACAGCCGCAAGAACGTACGGAATGGCATCGAGTTGTCTTTCATCGCCGCTTAGCTGAGATTGCAGGAGAGTATTTGCGCAAGGGTTCCAAAGTGTATATCGAGGGCTCGCTGCGTACCCGCAAGTGGCAGGACCAATCTGGTCAGGATCGCTACACCACCGAAATCATTGCCAGAGAAATGCAGATGCTGGACAGTCGCGGCGGTGGTCAGGGCGGTCAGTACGACGACGAGGGGTACTCTGCTGCTCCGGCTCCAGAGCAAAATGCTGCGCCACAGCAAAGTACCGCGCCACAGCAAAGTACCGCGCCACAGCAAAGTACCGCGCCACAGCAAAGTACCGCGCCACAGCAAGATTCTGCAGCGCCGCAAGCGCCCGCAGGCGAATTCACCGAGTTTGACGACGACATTCCATTCTGAAATAGCAGGAATCTCCAATGCAAGTTCTGATCATTGGAGCTGACACCCCGGTAGGTTTGGCGCTTTGCCAATACCTGGAAGAACGGGACTGTGAGTACGTTGGCCTGTTAAAAGCCGATTGCCGCTGGAAGAGTGAGCGCCAGGCGAAGAAAAGCCTGCGCCGCAGTAACTGTGATTTCGTGGTGGATTTGCGGCTGCAGGCGGCTGTTGATGGCGGTATCCGTATTCACGATATCGATGTAGACCGCTGCCTTTGGTTAGCCCGCGCCAGTCAAACTCTCAAAGTTCCTTTGATGCAGTTATCCTCCGCCCGGGTTTTTAGCGGCCTGGAGGGCAGGCCGTACCGGGAGGACGATTACCCGGATGGCAGCTCGGGTATTTCGCAGTTGCTGATATCGGCAGAGTCGATACTGCGCGATAATTGTGAACAGCATGTGATATTGCGGACCGGTCCTGTTTTTTCGCCGCAGGGAATCAACGTGGTTACCCATATGCTTGCCGAATTACAGGTGGGTAACCCTCTCATGCTAAACCGGCGAGAGTTGGGCTGCCCTCAGGCTGCTGAGGATTCCGCCCGGGTTATTTCAGGCATGTTGGACCAGTTTGGCTGTGGCTTACAGGCCTGGGGTATATACCATTACTGCAGCCTTGATATTACCAATTGCTATGAATTTGCCGAGGTACTATTGGCGGCCGCCTCACAATATGAAGAGTTCCCTGACGATGCTGTGCAATTAGCGGCCGATGCTGATGAGGTGGCAGGTGTCGAGCACAATCTCGATTGCAGCAGGATCAAAAACACCTTTGCCATCAAGCAGCAGCCGTGGCGTACCGCGGTTGCCGGGCATGTTAAACACTATTATTCTGAGTAATTTTCAGCGAGGTAAACAATGTCAAAAGCGACAGATACCCAGTCACAGCCGCTAGATCTGGCAGTGCTAACAGTTTCCGATACGCGTGGTGAGGATGACGATACCTCGGGTGCATTCCTGGTGGAATCCCTGCTTGCTGCGGGCCACCGCCTGGCAGAGAAAATTATCGTGCGTGACGATATATATGATATTCGCGCGGTTATTTCACGCTGGATTGCCGATGCCGGGGTGGATGCGATTCTCATTACTGGTGGGACAGGCTTTTCCGGGCGTGATAGTACGCCAGAAGCGGTAAGCCCCTTGTTTGACAAGAAAATAGAGGGTTTCGGGGAGCTTTTCCGCCACATTTCGTATCAGGACATCGGCTCTTCGACCGTGCAATCACGGGCCATCGGTGGCTTTGCCAACGATACGGTCATATTTTGCATGCCGGGTTCCACCAATGCCTGCCGCACGGCGTGGGAGGGTATTATCTGCGAGCAGTTGGACAGCACTTGCCGGCCCTGCAACTTCGTCGGCGTGATTCGCACACACCAGAGCGCGCACTGACGCAATGGCCGGGCTAACCCCACTGGCAGAAGCGCTGGATTTGATTCTGGCTGAAGAGTTCTCTGCACCTGACAGCGAGCCGTGTTCGCTGTTGGATTCGCTCGGCCGGATACTGTCTGAAGACATACACTCGTCGGTTGCCGTGCCTTTTGATAACAATAGTGCAATGGATGGCTATGCCCTGCGTGCCGCTGAGTGCGATCAGGACTTGACGATTACCCAGCGCATTCCCGCCGGAACCTGTGGTGACTATGTTGAGTCGGGCACAGCAGCACGAATTTTCACCGGTGCGCCGATTCCGCCCGGTGCTGATGCGGTAGTCATGCAGGAAAATTGCCAGCTGGAAGGTGATTGCCTGCGCCTGTTGCAGCCGGTAGTTGTGGGCCAAAATATTCGCCCGCGTGGCCAGGATATTGCCGAGGGTGACCTGGTTATGGCTGCCGGTCGGCGGCTGCGTGGAGAAGACCTGGGTGTGCTGGCTTCGGTAGGGCTGGGACAGGTGCCCGTGCGGCGCCGGCTGGTCGTGGCGATCTTGTCGACCGGAGATGAATTGGTAGAGCCCGGTACGCAAGCAAGTTTACAGCCTGGCCAGATCTATAATTCCAATCGCTACACGCTACAGGGCTTGTTGGCGGGACTGGGTGTTGAAGTCAGGGATTTCGGATTGGTACCAGACTCGCCAGAGGCCACTGCCAAGGTCTTGCGCGAAGCAGCCGCAGTGGCTGACTGTGTAGTCAGCTCGGGAGGCGTCTCGGTTGGCGAAGAGGATTACGTCAAGGATCAGGTGGAAAAGCTGGGCCAGCTCAAGCTTTGGAAGTTGCGTATTAAACCGGGCAAACCACTGGCCTACGGTCGCATCGGTAATACCACTTTTTTTGGCCTGCCAGGCAACCCGGCGGCGGTATATGTCACTTTTACCATGGTGGTGAGGCCCTGGTTGTTGAGCCGTCAGGGCGCCGAGGTGGAGGCACCCTTGATGCTTTCTGCGGCGGCGGATTTTGAAATACCGACACCAGGATCCAGGCAGGAATACCTGCGGGCCAGGGTGCATGTTGAGAATGGCGAATTGCGGGCGTCGCTACACCGCAACCAGAGTTCCGGTGTACTGAGTTCTGTCAGTTGGGCCAACGCCTTGGTGATTTTGCCCCCCGACAGCACGGTGGCGCACGGGGGCAGGGTCTCGATAGTGCTGCTGGATCAGCTGAATCGCTGAAAAACCAGCGAAGCGTTAGTGCCACCGAAACCGAAGCTGTTCGACATTACCCGCTGCAGATTTGCGTTATCCTTGCGTGTCAGCGCAATGGGCATGCCCTCGGCCTCCGGGTCCAGCTCTTCAATATTGGCCGATGCCGCCACAAAATCTTCCTGCATCATCAACAGGGAATAAATGGCTTCCTGCACACCGGCCGCTCCCAGCGAGTGACCAGAGAGAGATTTGGTAGATCCAATCAAGGGAATCGTTGTGCCAGCAAAGGCTTCCTTGACGGCTTTCAGCTCCTGCATGTCCCCCACAGGGGTGCTGGTACCATGGGCGTTGATGTAGTCAATGTCGCCAGAAACTGTCGCCATCGCCTGCTGCATGCAGCGCACCGCTCCCTCACCCGAAGGAGAAACCATGTCATAGCCATCAGAGGTGGCGCCGTAGCCCACCAGCTCCGCGTATATTTTTGCACCGCGCGCCTGTGCGTGCTCCAGTTCTTCAAGTACCAGCATGCCACCACCGCCGGCGATTACGAAACCATCGCGATTGGCGTCATAGGCTCGCGAGGCGTGCTCCGGTGTTTCGTTGTACCTGGTAGACAGGGCACCCATGGCATCAAACAGCGAGCTGAGGGTCCAGTGCAGTTCTTCGCCGCCGCCAGCAAAGATGATGTCCTGCTTGCCCAACTGGATTTGTTCCATACCGTTGCCGATACAATGGGCGCTGGTGCTACAGGCGCTGGAAATGGAATAGTTGACTCCCTTTATTTTGAACGGTGTAGCGAGACAGGCAGACACTGTGCTGGCCATGGTCTGGGTGACCCGATAGGGGCCGACCCGACGTAGGCCCCGGTCGCGCAAGATGTCGGCAGCTTCGACCTGGCTGGAAGAGGTAGCGCCGCCCGATCCGGCAATTATTCCGCTGCGGACATTGGACACCTGACTTTCCTCCAGTCCAGCGTCGGCTATAGCTTGTTGCATGGATAGGTAGGCATAGGCGGCCGCGTGGCCCATAAAACGCAATTGCTTGCGGTCTATCAGTTCGCTCAGATTGAGGTCAATGGAGCCGGCCACGTGGCTCTTCATGCCTATATCCATCTGCTCCTGCTGAAAGCTGATGCCGGAGCGACCGTCTCGCAATGAGGCAATTACCGTGGCCGGATCTGTACCCAGACAAGAAATAACGCCTAAACCTGTAACAACAACGCGCTTGTTCATAGTGTTTTCCTATAGCGATTCCGAGGCTTTGAATAAACCCACCCGCAGGTCCTTTGCGGTGTATATGACTTCCCCATCGACGGAAACCGTGCCATCGGCAATGCCCAGAACCAGTCTGCGCTCAATGACACGTTTCATTGTGATGGTGTAGGTTACTTTGCTGGCGCTGGGCAGTATTTCCCCGGTGAACTTGATTTCACCTGCTCCCAGTGCGCGGCCCCGTCCCGGGTTGCCGCGCCACCCCAGGAAAAATCCAACCAGCTGCCACATGGCGTCGAGTCCCAGGCAACCAGGCATAACCGGATCGCCATGAAAGTGACAATCGAAAAACCACAGGTCGGGGGTGATATCCAGTTCAGCAATAATTTGGCCTTTACCGTATTCACCGCCATCAGAATTAATCTTCGCGATTCGATCCAGCATGAGCATATTATCCAGTGGCAACTGGGCGTTGCCGGGGCCAAATAGCTCACTCATACCACAGGCGACCAGTTCCTCCTTGTTGTAGGCGTTTTGTTGGATTCCTTGTTCGGTCATAGTTCTTCCAAGAGGGCGACGGGGGGCCCATTTTAATCTCTGGTGACCACATGTCCAGCGTGGGTTATCATTGGCGGCGCTGATTTTCACGGCATGCGTGCATTTTACGCCATGCATCAGTTGTTACCAATATTCAACTACTATCACTATAAGGATATACCATGTTGAAACCTGTACTTCTCTCTGGTGGAGTGGGCAGCCGTTTGTGGCCGGTATCGCGGGAAGCGTACCCCAAGCAATTTTTGCCGCTGGCGGGAGAACAGTCCATGCTGGTGGATACCCTGCATCGCCTGGAAGCGCTGTCGGCACAACCGCCCATGGTGGTGTGCAATGAGGAACACCGCTTTATTGTCGCCGAGCAACTGCGTGAGGCCGGTGTGGCAGGCGCTGAGATCGTACTGGAGCCCTGTGGTCGCAACACGGCACCAGCGGTGGCTGTGGCAGCCCTGCAGGCCCTGAAGAGCGATGAGGACGCGATATTGCTGGTTTTGCCGGCGGATCACCTGGTTGAAAACCCGGCGGCGTTTCACGCTGCTGTGCGGGAGGCGCTGCCGCTGGCAGAACAGGGGCGCCTGGTGACTTTCGGTGTGGTACCGACCCGAGCTGAAACCGGCTATGGCTATATCAGGCGCGGCCCGTCTCTGGGCGGCGGATTGTATAATCTGGAGAGTTTTGTGGAAAAACCCGACGCCGCCACCGCCGAGAGCTACCTGCAAAGCGGCGATTACCTGTGGAACAGCGGTAAATTTTTGTTCGGTGCGCGCGCCTACATCGAGGAGCTGCGGGTACTGGCCCCGGCTATGCTCAAGGCCT
>Ga0209988_10000087_pt1 | contig 46668 bp, 42 predicted proteins | sample N075metaG_FD_183115 | JGI IMG/M metagenome (GOLD analysis project Ga0209988, IMG submission 183115) | Deep subsurface microbial communities from Kermadec Trench to uncover new lineages of life (NeLLi) - N075 metaG (SPAdes) (version 2) | ecosystem: Environmental > Aquatic > Marine > Ocean trench... | reverse complement strand
TTGGGTTGATAAGCTGAGCCTTCCCATAACGGACGTCGAATGACCGGATGACAGGCACAAAAAAACCGGCACAGGGCCGGGTTCTTATTTTTCTTGGTAGCGGGGGCAGGATTTGAACCTGCGACCTTCGGGTTATGAGCCCGACGAGCTGCCAGACTGCTCCACCCCGCATCGACAGGGGCGCGATCATACAAACACGCACGGGTTTTTACAAGTGATCTGGCACTTGTTTCGGAATTAATTAACTAACCGCGTCAATGCAGACCTTCAACAGCCAACCTGGCATGATTCCAAGGGCCAAAACGGCGATACCGTTGACGCTGAGAATCGCCCGTGTATCGACCTTGGCCTGGAATACGGCATGGTCCACAGCTTCCTCAAAATACATGTACCAAATGACGCGCAAGTAATAATAAGCACCGATTACCGAGGCAACGACCATCAATATTGCCAGCTCCGGAAATCCAGCATCGAGGACGACGTTGATCACATTCAGTTTGGCGAAAAAACCGACCCATGGTGGCACGCCGGCCATGCCAAACATGAAGAAAAGCATCATCAGTGCAAACCACGGGCTGCGCGAGTTGAGGCCTTTGAAATCTGCCAGCGTCTCCGCCTCGAATCCCTTTCGACTCAACAATATGACCATGCCGAACGCTCCGGCAGCCATAATGACATAGGTCAGCGTGTAGAAGACTGCTGCGCCATACCCGTCCTCATTGCCTGTGAATACCGCCAGCAAGATGAAACCAACGTGTGCAATGGCTGAATACCCCAGCATGCGCTTAATGTTGGTCTGTGCAATCGCGACGATGTTCCCGATCAGCAGCGATAGCACCGCTACCACCAGGATCATTCCCTGCCAAACGTCGTGCAATTCACCCAAACCGTCAACAAGGAAGCGCAGTGCGAGCGCAAGCGCCGCCAGTTTCGGGGCGGAGGCAATGTAAAGCGTCACCGGCGTACGAGCACCTTCGTAGACGTCTGGCAACCACATGTGAAAGGGCACGGCACCGAACTTGAAGGCAATGCCAACAATCAGGAATGCGATTCCAAACCACAGCGCCAATCCATTCATTTCGGGGTGTTGTTGCAGAGCGGCGGCTATCTCGTCGAACTGTAACGAATGGGTTACACCGTATATCCAGGAAATGCCGTACAGCAATGCACCCGAGGCAATTGCACCGAGCACGAAATATTTCATGGCGGATTCGGCACCAACAACAGACTTGCGGTCAAAGGCCACGAGCGTGTACAGCGACAGCGACAGCGTTTCCAGCCCCAGGTACATGATCAGCATGCTGTTCGCCGACATCATGATCATCATGCCCAACAGCCCGAGCAGGCCCAGCAAGAAATACTCCCCACGCAGCAGCTCGTTCTGCACCAGGTAATCTCGCGCGTAGAGGAACCCGACCGCAACCATGCCTACCGCTGCCAGTTTCAGAAGCTGTGACAGTGAGTCGCTGACATAGCTGCCATCAAACAACACTGTTCGCGCCTCCGGCGCTACGGCAACCAGGACCCAGGCAGTAATAGCCAACGTAGCCATACTGGCCCAAAACGTTACGATCCGGTTTTCGTCGCTGGTAAAAACATCTGCAATAAGCACGACACAGATGAGCGCGAGAAGTGTGATCTCGGGGCTCGCTGGCAATAAATCAGTCATATTCATGCGTAGGAAAACCTAGTTAACCGGCAGCCTGGAGTGGCTGACGTGATTCAGCAACTCCTCTATCGTCACCGACATCATGTCTACCAAGGGCGCGGGCCACAGGCCCACTAAAAGTACGGAGACCGCGAGCACTCCGAGGACGATGAACTCTCGCGCCGTCAGGTCCTGGAGTTCCGCCACGTTCTTGTTGGCCACTTCACCGTAGATAACACGCTTCACCATCCAAAGTGTGTAGGCCGCGCCGAGAATCAGTGTGGTTGCAGCAACGAACGCATACCAGAAATTAGCCTTGAAACTCGCGATGATAACCATGAACTCGCCGACGAATCCGGAGGTTCCGGGCAAGCCTGCATTTGCCAATGAAAACAAAACCATGAATGCCGCGAACATCGGCATGGTGTTGGCGACGCCACCGTAATCAGCGATCTGGCGACTGTGGACGCGGTCGTAGAGGACACCGACGCAAAGAAACATTGCGCCGGAAATCAGGCCGTGAGAGATCATCTGCACCATGCCACCGGTCATGCCGAGCACCGCTCCGGAGCCGCTGCTGATCGACCAGAGCAGGAAGAAACCGAGAGTCACGAAGCCCATGTGTGCGATCGACGAGTACGCGATCAGCTTTTTCATGTCCGTCTGCATCAGCGCCACGAAGCCGATATAGACCACGGCAATCAGCGACAAGGCTATCATCATCCCGGAGAAATACTCACTGCCGTCGGGCACCATTGGCAACGACAAGCGAATAAAACCGTAGCCACCCATTTTTAGCATGATGGCTGCCAGTATCACCGACCCACCGGTTGGCGCCTCCACATGCGCATCAGGCAACCATGTGTGCACAGGCCACATCGGCACCTTGACCGCGAAGGCCAGCAGGAATGCTATGAAAATGTACTTCTGTTCAGTCAGCGTCAGCTCCACCTCCCTGAAAGAGAAGAAATTGAAGTCACCGGTCTTCCCGTATAAATAGATGAAAGAGACCAGCATCAGGACAGAACCGAGGAATGTATAAAGGAAAAACTTCAACGTTGCGTAGACGCGGCGTTCGCCGCCCCAGATACCGATGATCAGGAACATCGGTACCAGCATCGCTTCCCAGAACACATAGAAAAGAACGGCATCCAGTGCCGCAAACACACCGAGCATCAGTCCTTCGAGGATCAGGAAGGCGGCGAAATACTGTGCCGAGCGCGTTTTGATGCTATTCCAGCCGGCAATGACGATAAGCGGTGTAATAAACGTGGTCAGTAACATAAGCGGGACGGAAATGCCGTCAACGCCGAGGTAATACTCAACATGCAACGCATCGACCCACGCAACTTGCTCGACGAATTGCATGGCGGCCGTGCCACCATCGAACTGCAGATACAAGGACACGCTGATCAGAAACGTCAGCAGCGAGATCACCAGCGTCAAAATACGCATGCTGCCGGCCCTGGATGAATCTGCATCGCCACCATCGCCTAATGCAAGAACGCCCACGCCGCCGACGATGGGCAACCAGATAAGGATGCTGAGTAAGTGTGAGGAAAAGCCCATTAATACATCCAGAGCAGCCAGCCAAGGAACATTGTCAACGCTATGATCATGGCGAAGGCATAGTGATAGAGATATCCGGTTTGCAAATGACGCAATGTCGTCGCCAAACGTCCGACAGAGCGAGCCGTTCCATTCACCAGCAGACCGTCGATCAGTTGTTCATCACCGCGAGTCCAGAGGAATTGCCCTATTCGCTTGCCGCCGCCAGCGAAGCCTTTTATCCACAAGTCGTCAAAGTAATATTTATTCTCCAGCAGCTTGTAGACGCCGGAGAATTTCGCCGCAATGATTCCTGGAATCTCGGGGCGCTTAAGGTACAGGAACCATGCCGTTACTACACCGGCGAGGGCCAGATAGAAAACCGGACCGGCCAGGAAGGAATGTTTGAGAAATTCGAAGCTGCCGTGGAAATTCTCACCCAAACGAGCAAGCACATCGTGCGCCGGTGAAACCTGGATAGCGTCGCCGAAAAACCCGCCGAACAGAACAGGTTCAATTGTGGGCCAACCGATAATTGCAGACGGAATCGCAAGCAAGATCAAGGGCACTGTGACCACCCAAGGCGTTTCATGCAAATGTGACTTCGTCTCGTCGTCCATGCGTTCCTTGCCGTGGAATACCAGGAAGAACATGCGGAACGAATACAGCGCTGTGACGAATACACCGAGCAACACACTAAGGTACGAGATCCAGTAAATGGGGCCCTGCCCCAGCCAATGCGAATGCTTGACCGCTTCAATAAGCGCGTCTTTGGAGAAGAAACCAGCGCTGCCAGGAAAACCAATCAACGCGAGCGAGCCGATCAGTGCCGTCCAGTAAGTGATCGGCAGGTACTTCTTCAAACCACCCATCTTGCGAATATCCTGCTCGTGATGCATTGCGATGATCACGGAACCCGCTGCAAGGAATAACAATGCTTTAAAGAAGGCGTGCGTCATCAGGTGGAAAATCGCGGCGCCGTAGGCCGAGGCACCGAGTGCCACCGTCATGTAACCGAGCTGAGAGAGGGTCGAGTAAGCGATGACTCGTTTGATGTCATTTTGAACGATACCGAGGAGTCCCATAAAAAATGCTGTGATCGAGCCAATCAGAATCACAACCGCCAATGCCGTTTCCGAATGTTCAAAAAGCGGCGACATCCGGGCGACCATGAAGATGCCGGCCGTTACCATCGTCGCGGCGTGGATGAGCGCCGAGATAGGTGTCGGGCCTTCCATGGAATCTGGCAGCCATACGTGCAAGGGGGCCTGTGCCGACTTGCCCATAGCGCCGATGAACAACAGGATGCAAATAACCGTCATCGCGTTCCACGGCGAACCATTAATAACTTCGATATCCTGTGCTGCAATGTTGCCAGCGCTCGCAAAAACGGTGCTGTAATCCAGTGAATTCGTGAACATCACAATCGCGGCTATGCCGAGGATAAACCCGAAATCCCCAACCCGGTTGACCAAAAACGCTTTCATGTTCGCGAAGATGGCGCTCTCGCGTTTGAACCAGAATCCAATCAGCAGATAGGAGACAACACCAACGGCTTCCCACCCAAAAAAGAGTTGCAGAAAATTATTCGACATGACCAGCATCAGCATCGAAAAAGTAAACAGTGCGATGTAACTGAAAAAACGCTGGTAACCAGGATCGTCTTTCATATAGCCGATCGTGTAGATGTGTACCATCAGCGATACAAAGGTGACAACCACCATCATCAAAGCGCTGAGACGATCGATGAGGAAGCCAACTTCCATACGCAGGCCATCGCTGACAGCCCACGTGTACAAACTGTAGTTCTCAGCACTGCCACCATCCCAGTACAAGTGCTTCAGAACCAGCATGGACAAACCACAGGATGCCCCCACACCTAGAATAGTGATCCAGTGTGCACCGACACGACCGATCTGCTTGCCGAACAGGCCCGCGATTATCGCTGCGGCCAGCGGTGCCAAAACGATTGTTAAATGAATGCTGTGCACTAGCCGGTCTTAGCCCTTCATCTCGTTCAGTTCCTGCACATTGATGGAACGCCGATTACGGAATAACACCACCAGGATTGCGAGGCCTATGGCAGCTTCGGCTGCAGCCACGGTCATGATAAAAAATACAAATATCTGGCCTGACTCATCGCCAAAAGAACGGGAAAATGCAATGAAATTGAAGTTGACTGCCAACAACATCAACTCGATGCACATCAGTAGCAAAATAATGTTACGACGATTGATGAATATACCGGCAACCGACAGCGAAAAAAGAATCGCAGACAGGGTCAGGTAATGATGCAAGCCAATCATTCCGATTCCTCCAGATCCATTTTGACGAGCCGAACCCGATCTTCACTTTTCACGGCAACCTGTTTGTTGATGTCTTGTAGCTTAAGGCCCGGTCGTTTGCGCATCGTCAATGTGATAGCCGCGACAATCGCAAGCAGCAGGATCACGGCGGCAATTTCAAATGCGTACACATGCTCCGTATACAGAATTGCACCCAGCGCTTCAGTGTTGCTGTAGCCCTCTGGCGTAACGACAAAACCACCAGATAAGGAATCGAACTGACCGCGTGTCCAAATGACCTGCACCAGTTCAAATACCATCAGGGCAGCGATAGCCGCACCCACTGGTGCATATTGGGTCAATCTTTTTTTCGTTTGTTCAATTTCAACTTCGAGCATCATGACTACAAACAGAAACAACACCATCACCGCACCGACGTAGACAAGCACCAATACGAGCGCAAGAAATTCGGCTTCCATGAGTAACCACAAAACACCACTCTGGAAAAAAGACAGCACCAGGAACATGACCGCATGCACCGGGTTTCGCGAAAAAATCACGCCCATCGCTGCAAAGAGCAAGAATGCCGAGAAACTGTAAAATAAAATTGCCTGAAACAAGATTCCTTTAACCTCTACAGATACTTCGCGTCTGCTGCTTTGTCAGCAGCAATCATCGCCTCGAACTTATCACCGACCGCGTGAAGTTTGTCTTTTGTCATTATGTTTTCGCCCGGCGTCTCCATGTGGTACTCGTAAATCCGTGTTTCGACAATGGCATCGACCGGGCACGCCTCTTCGCAAAAACCGCAATAAATACACTTGAACAAGTCGATGTCGTAACGCGTAGTCCGTCGAGTCCCATCATCGCCGACAGCTGATTCGATCGTAATTGCCAGAGCCGGGCACACTGCTTCGCACAGCTTGCAGGCGATACAGCGCTCCTCGCCATTCGGATAACGACGTAACGCATGCAGCCCTCGAAATCGCACTGACTGGGGTGTCTTTTCTTCCGGATACTGGATCGTAATAGCTGGCCGGAATGCATTGCGCAAGGTTACAGCGAGTCCTTTCCACAACTCCAACATGCCAAACGTTTTGATGAAACCGCGTATTTTTTGCATCACACCAACCTGCCTAAGCCGCCCAAGGGCCAACATGCAGCCACGCCATCACTGCTTCAACTGCGATCCAGACGATAGTGATTGGTATGAATACTTTCCAGCCAAGTCGCATGATCTGGTCGTAGCGATAACGCGGAAATGTTGCCCGCAGCCAAAAAAAGACAAAAATGAAAAATGATATCTTGCTGGCCAGCCAGAAAAAACTCGGCACCCTCAGCAAGCTTCCCTCACCGAGGAACGTCCAACCCTCGAACGGTGACGCAATTCCGCCAAGAAAAAAGATCGACGTCAAAGCGGATATCAAGATCATGTTGGCGTATTCGGCAAGGAAGAATATTGCAAATGCCGCACCTGAATATTCAACATGGAAACCGGCAACAATCTCTGACTCACCTTCGGTAACATCAAAGGGCGCTCGATTGGTTTCGGCAACCCCGGAAATGAAAAAAACAAAAAACAGCGGCAGCAAAGGCAGGATAAACCACTGACTGAAACCGCCTTCCTGGGCCCGCATGATCTCGCCCAGATTCAGGCTTCCGCCCGCCATCAGGACACCAACCAGTGCAAATCCCATCGCTATTTCGTATGCAACAATTTGGGCGCCAGATCGCATGGCTCCCAAGAATGCGTATTTTGAGTTGGTCGCCCAACCCCCCAGAATTACGCCATAAACCCCGACGGACGTCAGCGCGAGCACGTAGAGCAGGCCCGCGTTGATGTCGGCGATTACGAATGAATCTGTCAAGGGAATCACGGCCCAGGCGGCAAGAGCTGGAATGATTGCCAGCAGCGGCGCAATGAGAAAAAGAAATTTGTTCGCTCGCGTAGGGACAACAACTTCCTTGATAAGAAGTTTCAACACGTCCGCAAAAGGCTGACCGAGACCCAACGGCCCAACCCGGTTGGGACCCAATCGCCCTTGCATGTAACCGATCACTTTACGTTCGAAATAAGTCGTAAACGCGACTGTCAAAATCAATACAATGGTAACGGCCAGTATTTGCGCGGTAGTGATGGTCAGGTACTGCATTAGCGGCGGTACCTGGTTCCACATGTTGACAACGAATTGCGGAATCAGGGAACTCATTCACTGCTTCCCCCGGCTCGGCGCGCTTCCGGGGTCAGTTGCAATGCCGTGGCACGGCGCACGACACCATCCACCTGGTACATCGGCACATCCAACACGCCGATCGAAACATCGCCAGAACCGGGCACAGCCAGTTTCGTCTGGCCGTCATAGTCACTTTCCAGGGAGATAGTGCCAAGAGCAGATTGCAATTCGTCGCGCACAGCATCACTGGACTCATATTCAAAATTTTCGGCGTCGAGCAAATTGCCCAGGACACCTAATACTTTCCAACCCGGACGAGCTCCACCAACAGGATTGGCAACGCCCGTAAAACTTTGCCATCGGCCCTCGCAGTTAACGAAAGTCCCGGCGGTTTCTGCAGATGTACCAATTGGCAACAGGAGATCAGCGCTAGTTTCGAGAGATGCCGAACGATACGGCGTGCACGACACGACGAAACCACGCTTTGCTTCAGCGAGATCGGGCATGTCACTACCTGGCTCAGCACCGAACAGGACAAGGACATCGAGATCGCTGTTCACTAGCTCCGCCGCATTCATACCACTCTTATCTCTGGCGGCGCCGCCTTGACGACGATGCGGCAAAACTCCAGCCAAATGCGCGCCAACGGTGTTCGCGCCTTCGGAAATCGTTCCAGCTTTCGAGTCAGTTGCAGCCGCGATACTCGCAGCTAACGCACTAATTGCCGCACCCGCTGGATGGCGACTCGCAATATTGCCAAGCAAAACCAGGCTTTTCTCGCCCTTCGCCAGTATGCTGGCGACTCGTTTTTGACTGGCAGTGGGTGTCACACCCTTACAAATATCGGCAACCGCAACCGGCAAGTCCCCTCCTGTCGCAACCGCGACTCCGGCAAGTTCTGCTATCAGCCCCGCGTCCGACAATTGCTCCGCAACATCGAAATAATATTCGTTGACCGTGTCGTCGGCGAAGCAGATATTGGCGCCATTCAGCGCCGCCTTGCGAACGCGATGTGCGAGAATTGGTGCTTCTTTACGCAGGTTTGATCCGGCGACCAATACGGCATCGCAATCATCCAGATCGGCGATATCGAGACCAAGCCACGGAGCAAGCGGATCATTGCTCTGGTCGGAAAAATCCTGCCGCCGCAAGCGGTGATCGATATTCGCAGTGCCGAGATGATCTGCCAGCCTGGTGAGCAAATGCGCTTCTTCTATTGTGCTGCTCGGCGATGCCAGAATACCGATTTTGTCGCCATCTGCAGCCTTTAGCTTTTCCGCGAGCAGGTTCAGGGCTGATTCCCAATCGATATCACGCCACTCACCGTCTTCTTTTATGCGTGGTGCCTCAAGTCGATCCGCACTGTAAATGCCTTCGTAACTAAAACGATCGCGGTCTGATATCCAGTTTTCGTTAATTGCTTCATTGGTTCGTGGCACAATCCGTTTGACAGTGCCTCTCAACACATGCGCGTACAAATTCGAACCAACACAGTCGTGCGCCGCAATCGTCTCGATTTGAGTCATTTCCCATGCGCGGGCGCTATAGCGATACGGCTTGTTATTGAGTGCGCCAACGGGACACAAATCGATGATGTTCGCCGACATTTCATGATCTGTGCTCATTTCAACGTAGGCGCTGATCAACATGTCTTCGCCACGGCCCATGGTCCCCAATTCCTGGAACCCGGTAATCTCCTGACCAAATCGAACGCAACGAGTGCAATGGATGCACCGTGTCATGTCCGTTGACACCAGCGGTCCAATATTTCTGTCTTTGATGACACGTTTCTTGTCGTTATATCGCGAAATATCGCGACCAAAGCCCATGGCGAGATCCTGTAATTCACATTCACCGCCCTGATCGCAAATCGGGCAGTCAAGCGGATGGTTAATCAGCAGGAATTCCATGGTCGCTTTTTGCGCAGCAATGGCATACGGCGAGCGAGTAAAAACCTTCATCCCCTCGCCCACCGGCGTCGCGCAAGCTGGCATCGGCTTTGGTGCTTTTTCAACCTCCACCAGGCACATGCGGCAGTTAGCGGCAATGCTCAATTTATCGTGATAACAAAAGCGTGGCACGTACGCACCGACTCTGTCCGTTACCTCGATGAGCATTTGACCTTTGCGTGCCTCAACGGGCTTGCCGTCGACTTCAATGATGACCATGTCGTCGCTCATGCCGCCGCCTCAGATGCACCGTCTACAATACTGCGGCCCTTGTTTTTCACCATGTATTCAAATTCGTGGTGGAAACGTTTCAGGAAACTCTGTACGGGCCAGGCGGCCGCATCTCCCAACGCACAAATGGTGTGGCCTTCTATTTTGTTAGCGACCTCGACCAGTTGATCCAGGTCGCCAAGTTCGGCCCGTCCCTCGGTAATGCTTGTCAGCATCCGGTACAGCCAACCCGTACCCTCGCGGCACGGCGTACATTGGCCACAGGACTCCGCCATATAAAATCGGGAAATTCGGCGCAACACTTTTACCATGCACGTCGTTTCATCCATCACCATGACTGCGCCGGTGCCGAACGAGGAACCTGCCTGCTGCAGTCCGTTGTAATCCATGGTGCAATCCATGATCGCATCAGCCGTCAACACGGGCACTGATGAACCACCAGGAATTACCGCCTTTAGTTTCCGACCTCCTAACACACCACCGCATAATTCCAGCAGGTCCTTAAATGGTATGCCCATCGGCAATTCATAATTTCCGGGTTTCTCTATGTGACCGGACACGGAAAATTGCGCCGTGCCACCGGATCCCTCTGGTCCCAGACCCGCAAACCAACTTGCGCCGTTGCGCATAATCGACGGTACGCTCGCCAGGCTTTGCGTATTGTTAATTGTTGTTGGCTTGCCATACAGACCAAAATTTGCCGGAAACGGTGGCTTGAATCGAGGCAAGCCAGGCTTGCCTTCCAGTGAATTCAGTAGCGCCGTTTCCTCACCACATATATAAGCGCCGGCACCGACAAAAGTGTGGATATCCAGGTCAATGCCAGACCCTTGTATGTCACTCCCGAGCAGGCCTGCTGCATAAGCTTCTTGCAGCGCGCCTTCAAACCGAGGCACTGGTTCGTCGATGAACTCACCGCGAATATAGTTATAAGCAACTGTTGCACCCATCGAAAATGCAGCAATCATCATTCCTTCGACCAATGAATGCGGGTTATAACGAAGAATCTCGCGATCATGGCAAGTACCCGGTTCGCTTTCATCTGAATTACAAACAAGGTATTTCTGGCCGGGAGCGTTGCGTGGCATAAAACTCCACTTGAGCCCCGTTGGGAAACCGGCCCCGCCGCGTCCACGCAGACCGGACGCTTTGACCTCATCGATGACCTGGTCCGGCGTTAATTCGCCAGCGAGAATCTTGCGCCATGTCTGGTAGCCATCAAGTTTCTCGTACGTTGCAATGGTCCACGATTCTTCGGCATCAAACGTGCTGAAACAAACGAGATTCTGTTGATACGCCATCAGTCAAGTCCATCCAGAATTTCGTCGACCTTATCTGTCGTCAGATTCTCGTGGTACTTGTGGTCAACCATCATCATCGGTGCACCACAGCATGCGGCAAGACATTCTTCTTCCTGCTTCAGAAAAATTCGGCCATCCGCGCTGCTTTCGCCCACTTTGATGCCTAGCTTCTTCTCCACATGCACGACAATTTCATCAGCGCCTCTTAACATGCAGGCAATATTCGTACAGATCGCGACGTCATGACGCCCAACCGGCTTCGTCTGGAACATCGAGTAAAAAGTGGCGATTTCATATACCTGGATGGTCGGCAAACCGAGATATTCGGCAACGCTATTCATTAGTTCTGCTGTCAGATAGCCGTCATTCTCATGCTGTACGGCATGCAATGCCGCAATTACAGCAGATCGCTTTCGATCATCGGGAAAGCGTGCCGTCCAACGATCGATTTCGCTGCGAACATCCTCCGACAATGTCGCAGCATCTGTCATCGGTCCACTTCGCCGAAAACGACGTCTTGCGTGCCGATAACAGCCACCACATCGGCAAGCATGTGACCGACCACCATTTCCGACATCGACGCGAGATGCGCAAAGCTGGGCGCGCGGATTTTCAGTCGGTAAGGTTTATTCGCGCCGTCGGAAATAATGTACACACCGAACTCACCCTTCGGATGCTCAATGGCGGAATACACCTCTCCTTCCGGCACAGAATATCCTTCTGTAAATAGTTTGAAGTGGTGAATCAGTGACTCCATGTCATCTTTCATCTCAATCCGACTCGGCGGCGCAATCTTGTGCTGATCCAACATCACCGGACCTGGGTTTTCCTGCAGCCACGCCACGCATTGTTCGATAATCCGATTCGATTGGCGCATTTCTGCAACTCGCACCAGATAGCGGTCATAGCAATCGCCATTCGTGCCAATGGGAATATCGAAATCAAGCTGATCGTACACTTCGTAGGGTTGCTTCTTGCGTATATCCCATTCGATACCTGAGCCTCGCAGCATGGGGCCGGTAAATCCCAGGTTTATTGCTCGCTCGGGGGAGACAACTGCAATATTGACTGTTCGTTGCTTCCAGATTCTGTTATCCGTCAGCAACGTTTCGTACTGATCAACACAGGAAGGAAACTTTTCAGTAAATGCCGTAATAAAGTCCAGCAAGGATCCTTCACGGCTTTCGTTCAGGCGATCTACGTCTTTTTGCTTGCGCCATTTCGATGCCTGGTATTTCGGCATTGAATCCGGCAGATCGCGATAGACACCGCCGGGCCGGTAATAGGTAGCGTGCATCCGCGTTCCGGAGACGGCCTCATAACAATCCATCAGGTCTTCGCGTTCGCGAAAGCAGTAAAGAAATATCGTCATGGCACCAATATCCAGGCCATGCGCGCCAAGCCACATCAAGTGATTCAGGACCCGCGTGATTTCGTCAAACATGACACGAATGTACTGCGCCCGAATCGGCGGCTGTATGCCCAGCAGTTTCTCGATCGCCAGAACGTAACCGTGCTCGTTACACATCATTGACACGTAATCGAGACGATCCATGTAGCCGATGCTTTGATTGTAGGGTTTGGACTCAGCCAGCTTTTCAGTCGCACGGTGCAACAGACCCACGTGCGGATCCGCACTCTGAATCACTTCACCATCCAATTCGAGAATCAGTCGCAATACGCCGTGTGCAGCTGGATGCTGCGGCCCGAAATTCATCGTGTAATTCTGGATCTCAGCCATCCGCCGAGCCATCCTTCAAATCTTCGGAATAGCGATTGTCATCGCGTATGACGCGCGGAACGAGTGTGCGTGGCTCGATTGACACCGGCTTGTAGGCCACCCTTCCCTTCTCAGCGTCATACGAAACTTCAACGTTGCCGATAAGGGGGAAATCCTTCCTGAACGGATGACCGATAAAACCGTAGTCGGTGAGTATGCGCCGCAGGTCCGGATGCCCCTCGAACAGGATCCCGAACAGGTCGAACGCTTCGCGCTCAAACCAGTTCGCGGAATTCCAGATGCCGACCACCGAGTCGATCACCGGCGGATTTTCTTCTCCGGGGAAAACCCGAAGACGCAGGCGCACGTTATTCTGCATAGACAGCAAATGGTAGACCACCGCGAATCGTCGGGGATCGAAGGTATCTGCTTCATCGAGAATCACGGGCTCTCGGGCAACTCCACGACTGAAGCCACTTTCTGTTGCACTGTAAGTTGTCCACTCAACGTCACCATAAGTCAGGTAATCAACTCCGCAGACATCCATGAGCTGTTCAAAGCCGAATTCTTCGTCGTCGTGTAAGACTGTGCCAATAGCGACAAGGTCGTCCTTCGCCAACTCATAAGTGAGTTCGCCGCAGATCGAATCGATGCGCTTCATCTTGTCTTTGAAGCGAGCGTCTATCCGAGCAGCCATTGTCTCGATTTTGATGCGCATTATTGTCTTTTTTCTACCTGGACTAATCTATCTGGCAATGGTGCTGGTGCGTCGAATTTTCTTTTGCAGCTGTATAAGGCCGTAAATAAGTGCTTCCGCCGTTGGAGGACAACCCGGAACATAAACGTCGACCGGAACTATTCGATCGCAACCACGCACAACCGCATAGGAGTAGTGGTAATAACCACCTCCATTAGCGCAGGAACCCATGGACAGCACCCAACGGGGTTCAGGCATCTGGTCATATACTTTCCGCAGCGCCGGGGCCATTTTGTTTACGAGTGTGCCCGCGACGATCATCACGTCCGATTGCCTGGGGCTGGGGCGAAAAATAATGCCAAATCGATCAAGGTCATAGCGGGCAGCCCCAGCTTGCATCATTTCAACCGCACAGCAAGCGAGACCGAAAGTCATAGGCCACATGGACCCGGTCCTGGCCCAATTCATCACCGCATCGACGCTCGTTACTACAAACCCCTTCGTCTGCAAGCTGTCGCCTGCAACTGCCGCACTCGGGTCCGCCGGCGACACTTCGTTCGCCGTGTTACTCAATCCCATTCCAGTGCCCCCTTCTTCCATTCATAAATAAATCCCACAACGAGAATTGCGAGAAATATCCCCATGGCAATCAAGCCAAATCCGCCCACGACATCCAGCGACACTGCCCAGGGAAAAAGGAAGGCGATTTCCAAATCGAAAATAATAAACAGGATCGCAACCAGGTAATAGCGAACATCGAATTTCATACGGGCATCACTGTGAGGTTCAAAGCCACACTCATAGGGAGAGAGCTTTTCCGCGTCTTTTTCACCACTACCAATAAGCAGCCCCAAACCCAGCAGCGCCAGCGCTATTGCAGTCGCTACACCAAGGAAAATCAAAATCGGGAGGTAATTTTCAAGCATTTATGAGTTCTGATCAGTTAATCGATAAGTGTGGAACATCATTCAGCGACGCATTGTATCAGTCCGTACGATGCTGTTAATAGCCCTAGACGCTGCCAATACTCACTTTTTTATAGCGGATTTCCACGATGTTCTATTTGCCAGGGCTGATACTCCGAACTAATCGTCAAATCTCGTAGCGCGGAGACTCAAGTTTGGATGAGATCACCCCAGCGTTGAGAGCATATGGCCAGTCCAGGGTGTGCCTGAGACCCGCCGTGAATACGTCCATGTAGGCTCGGGGCCCGCGTCCATGCGGGCCACGGTCTCAGGCACACCCTGGACCGGCCATATGCGTGGTTCTACTGATATGGCACGTCTCCCTCGAGGGCACCGTGCCAATGGCCGGACTCGAACCTCGTCAACAAGGGCCCAATTCCCCCAGCAACCCACAAGTCCCTGTAAACCGTAGTGTAACCACGCCCCAACACCGCAGCCACTCACCCTCCGGGGCTGCCACCACCCTCAAACATGGCACCCTAACTGCACGTCTGACCATCGGCACCATACGCAAAAGGCCTTGATCCCCTCCGGGGGATCAAGGCCTTTTGCGTATGGTGCCGATGGCCGGACTCATAAATACGATGTAACAAATTGATATAAATTCAATAATTATAAGACAAAGTGCCAGTATACCCCCAATAATACCCCCGCCCGTCCACCGTTCCGCCGGTTTCGAGTATCAACCATTGACAGCAAGATAGGATCCGCCACTCAAAGAGGATCTGTAAGAACCCTTTGGTATAATTTGCCTTTGCCCTCCGAAGGCAGGGGTCACAGGTTCGAATCCTGTCGGGCGCGCCATTTCCCTCTCTTTTTGATCAACACGTTATCGCTGATCGACTTGCAGGCCCTTCCAAGCTTTGCTTTCAACAAGTGCGGAGCAAGTGCTCTAGTGCAGCACAACTTTGCTCAGTCACATCTACCGGCGAGATTCTCTGTAAATAGGCATCGAATCAATCAGTGCCATCAGGACAAGGTTTGGATTTTGCGCGGATTGCTGCGACAAAATAGGAATTCGCCACACCCAGGTCAATACCGCGAATACGACGAAATTCTTGACGACATCGTACGAATATTTAAGGTCCGCTTGCGCGTACAGCGGATACTTAGACTGCTGGAATTCAAAATTTTGCAGGACCGGAGTCGGCCAATTATTCCGGCAAGGGCTGATAAATCTATATCAGGTTTCCACAAGTATCCGTAAATAACGCCGAAGTCACCGGTCCCGCATTCGTCGGGTCCGTAATGAATGCCACGCCGAAGTCTAGAGAATCTCCGAAATTCGGTTCGAATATCGTCGACGTACGTTGCCGAGCGATCACCTCGCTGAGATCAGGCAAGGTCGAAGCGATCGAGGTTCATGACCTTATCCCACGCAGCAACGAAGTCACGAACGAACTTCTGCTCGGCGTCGTCACTCCCGTAGACTTCAGCGATCGCCCGGAGCTCAGAGTTCGAACCGAAGACGAGGTCGACGCGGCTGCCGGTCCACTTGAGCTCGCCCGTCCCGCGATCGCGACCCTCGAATACGTCCTCGGTGTCTGATGTCGCCTTCCACTCCGTCGCATTGTCGAGCAGGTTCACGAAGAAGTCGTTAGTCAGCGTCTCGGGTCGGTCGGTGAAAACCCCGAACTCGGACTGCCCGACGTTTGCGTTCAGGACGCGCATGCCGCCGAGGAGGGCCGTCATCTCGGGAGCGGACAGCGTCAGCATGAACGCCTTGTCCACCAGCAGGTTCTCCGACGAGAGCTGGTGGCCCTTCTGCAGGTAGTTGCGGAACCCGTCCGCGGTCGGCTCGAGTACGGCAAATGAGTCGGCGTCAGTTTGCTCCTGCGCCGCGTCCGCGCGCCCTGGCGAGAAGGGAACCTGCACATCGTGCCCAGCGTTTTTCGCGGCTTGCCCGACGGCTGCGCAGCCGCCCAGAACGATCACGTCAGCGAGCGAAACCATCTTGCCGTCGGACTGCGAGCTGTTGAATTCCCGCTGGATCCCCTCCAGCGTCTCCAGCACCTTCGACACGCCGGACGTCACATTGACGTCCCACTCCGCCTGCGGCGAGAGGCGCATGCGCGCCCCGTTCGCGCCACCGCGCTTGTCGGTGTCACGGTAGGTCGAGGCCGACGCCCAGGCGGTGGAAACCAGCTGGGAGATGGACAGGCTGGAGTCGAGGATTTTGCCCTTGAGCGCAGCAACGTCCGCGTCGTCGACCAGTTCGTGTGTAACCTCGGGCAGCGGGTCCTGAAAGAGCAGCGTCTCCTCGGGAACCCACGGGCCGAGGTATCGGGCGACGGGTCCCATGTCACGGTGCAGCAGTTTGTACCACGCCCGGGCGAAGGCGTCGGCGAGCTCGTCCGGGTTCTCGTAGAAGCGCTTCGAGATCTCCTTGTAGGCCGGATCGGTGATCAGCGCGATGTCGGTCGTAAACATCATCGGAGCGGTACCCTTCGACGGGTTGTGCGCCTCCGGCACGGCCTCCTGCGCTTCGGGATTCTTGGGAGCGAACTGGTGCGCACCTGCAGGGCTCTTCGTCAGCTCCCACTCGTAGTTGAACAGATTTTCGAAGTAGCCGTTGTCCCACTTAATCGGATCGTTGGTCCAGGCGCCCTCAAGCCCGCTGCTGATCGTATCGCCGGCTTTACCGCTGCCATGGCTGCTCGTCCAACCGAAGCCTTGCTCCTCGATGCTGGCACCCTCGGGTTCGGGACCTTTGTACTCCTCATCGGCAGCACCGTGGGCTTTGCCGAACGTGTGTCCGCCGGCAATGAGCGCGACCGTTTCCTCGTCGTTCATCGCCATGCGGCTGAACGTTTCCCGAATGTCCTTTGCTGCAGCGAGCGGATCCGGGTTACCGTTCGGCCCCTGCGGATTAACGTAGATCAGGCCCATCTGAACGGCGCCGAGGGGATTCGCCAGCTCCCGGTCGCCGCTGTAGCGTTCGTCGTCGAGCCACTCCCGCTCCGGGCCCCAGTAGACGTCCTCCTCGGTCGACCAGATATCCTCGCGGCCGCCGCCGAAGCCGAAGGTCTTGAAGCCCATCGTCTCCAGAGCGCGGTTCCCGGTGAAGATCAGAAGGTCGGCCCACGAGATCTTCCGGCCGTACTTCTGCTTGATCGGCCAGAGCAGCCGCCGCGCCTTGTCGAGGTTCACGTTGTCGGGCCAGCTGTTGAGGGGCGCAAAGCGCTGGTTGCCGCTGCCGCCACCACCACGGCCATCATAGATGCGGTACGTACCGGCAGCGTGCCACGTCATCCGGATGAAGAGCGGTCCGTAGTGGCCGTAGTCGGCCGGCCACCAGTCCTGCGACTGGGTCATCAGCGCATCGACGTCATTCGCCAGGGCTTCGAAGTCGAGGCTCTTGAACTCCTCGGCGTAGTCGAACGCCTCGCCGTTCGGATCGGCCTCAGGGTGGTTCTGGCCGAGGATCCGCAGGTTCAACTGATTCGGCCACCAGTGTTGGTTCGCTGTGCCGCCAACGGCCTGGTGAGTGGTGCCCATCACCGGACACTTGCTTTGTTCGCTCGTCATGTTCTCTCCAATCGTGTTCTGCTTTTCTTTTTCAAATACATCCGGCAGCCATGGAAGATCTCGAAGACCTGCGTCGTTTCCTTTTTTGAGGACTTCCTCATCCAAGTACTTGGGGCCGCCCGATCTCAAGCTGCGAGGTTGTTCAGCTGATGCTGGCGAACATTGTACCTTAAGAGTTGATGTGCAGGGACGAGATTTCGAGCGAAAAATTCACGGTTGCGAAGGACCCAACCGGGTGACTGTAGAAGAAAAATCAGTGATCACAGAAACTGTGACAGCACTTCCGCAATATCTTATAAACGACGCCGCTGTCGCCGTTCCTGTCAAAAAAGTATTATCCATCAATTTCAAGATGGCCGAGCTAAAGTCTGAAACGTTTACGTCGGCGGCAGGTAACGGACTTACGTCTTCCATCAAGAGAATGCTCAGAACGTCATCGGGATGTTCGTTCACAAGTACAATATAGGGACATCTGAAACACTTTCGGTTAATCTGTGAAATTCTAATCCTTAACGAATTCCACTGTTGACGCATTCAGTCCAATCGTCAGTATCCGGATATGTCGTTGAGTTTTCCGCAGCGGATGGACTACGTCACTACAATTTCAGGAAAGTGCATGAGTTTTCGGGATCGACATACGTCGGGCCGCCGACAGTGACTTACTGATGTCTTCTAGCCTGATTGAACCGAGTGGAGTGAGTGAAATGGAACTCAAGCGTAGCAAGACCGAGCAAAATCTTAAGGATGCCTTTGCGCGGAATTCAGTGGTGAACCTCCGCTATCTATACTTCGCGGCCAAGGCCGATGTGGAGGGATATAACGATGTCTCCACCGTGTTCCGGTCTACTGCCAATGGTGAGGCCGGGCAGGCGCATGGTCACTTGGAGTACCTGGAGGTCGTGGGCGATCCCGTAACAGAGCTTCCGTTCGGTGCCACTGCGGAAAACTTGAAAGCCTCGATCGCGGGGGAGATGCATGACGAAATAGACAGGTATCCCGCAATGGCAAGGACCGCTCGGGAAGAGGGGTTTGACGACATTGCAGACTGGTTTGAGATCCTTGCTAAGGCGGAGCGTTCCCACGCCAACCGTTTCCAGAAGGCGCTGGACAGCCTCGACGATTAAGGCCACAGGCAGCGTGTGCGGCCAATAAATTTGGCCGAAGGTCAGGGCGATTTGTCGCGCAAACGAATAGTTACGTCAACACCTTCGATGACAGTACCATCCGGCAGTTCGGGCAGTTGACTGATGATGATTTGTTCCTCGGGAATATCCGTCGGTACTCCCGTGCTGACATTGTAGAAGTGATGGTGGTGCGTGGTATTCGAATCGTAGAACACATTCCCGGAATTTATGATGACCTTGCGCACCAACCCCTTCCGGGCGAACAATGCCACCGTATTGTAGATTGAGGCCTTTGATACGGCCTCCGAATTCTGATTCACCAGATTCAGTAGCTGTGGGGCTAACAAGTGCTGCCCTGGGGCAAACAGGATCGACCCGATCTCCACGCGCTGCCGCGTCACTTTTATCCTGTGCGCCTTGAGAATGTTCGCAGTCTGTTCCGGATCGAGGTGCATCAGTAGTCTTCTCGGTGATTCGCTTAGGTTAGTGAAGTATAAGAGCGGATTCTAGGCTAGGTCTAATCACCAAAGACAACATTGGAGAAAAAGCGCAGACGAGGGGCTAGCCGGTTGGTCAACCAGGCACTGTGTGAGAATTGTGTGACTGAGTTGTGCACGGTTGTGCAAAGTACTGAAAATGCAATGAGCGTCGTGCCAGTTAGTGTTAATATTTTCAGTTACTTACTATCGAAATAGCGTACTCCGAAGGCAGGGGTCACAGGTTCGAATCCTGTCGGGCGCGCCATTTTTCAAATGCAATGGGGTGCCAGCAATCAAATAGCAATCTGACGGCAGATTATGGCGTGGATTGCTAACTAGAAAATGCGTACCTTCCTAAGCTGAACATTAGTCATGTAAGCTGTGCTGCGCCCTGTGGGTTCTAACGGAGTGCAGCTAATCAGCACCCTAACAGAGATTGGATATTTGCCATGGAGTTCATTGCGAGCATAAAAGCAATTCTCCCGTGGTTTATCCGAGCCGGCAACTATTTAAGGCTCAAATATTATTATCGTGCCGATTGGGAAGTTTTTCGCCCGTGGCGAGAACATTTCAAGGTAGAGCTGAGAGTTGACTCCAAGAGGGGCTTGATTACTCATGCAACCCCATTTGTTGGGTTCGACGACCAATTAACCAGTTGTATGGAACACCTCATACAGGGTGAACCAGTAGTACTCGTGTCAGCTGCGCCTGGTTGCGGCAAGAGCCGCTTCGCGCTCGAACTCGCTCGAAAGTTGGGGAAACATGAATCATTGTGGGAATGTTTTTTCGTAGGGCACGACTTGGCACGAGCAACAGCGTCAATTCGTAAACTGAGGAAAGTTCGCAGAATAGTGCTGTTCATAGACGATGCGCACAAGTGTCCCGACCTAGCCGACCGACTTGCCAAAGTAGCCCGAGAATCGGAGGGAAGACATAGTCTACATGTGGTGTGCTTATGCCGGCTTAGCTTGTTGCATGTACTGACATCGCGGATCAAAGGCGGGATTAGCAGAGTCGAGCTGGGAAATCTCGGCGTTGATCAGTTATCGGAAATCATACAGGCAAAAAAAAGACGTCTGTCGACGTCTTAATTCTTTGGTATGGTGCCGATGGCCGGACTCGAACCGGCACAGCGTGAGCTACTGCCCCCTCAAGACAGCGTGTCTACCAATTCCACCACATCGGCTGTATTCTTGTTTTTGCGATAGGCGGATCCGCCTTATTCGGGTTGCAGCTCAGGCGCAGCCATTTCCTCATTGACCGCATCCGAATCCGGGTCGCTAAGCGCTGGAAGATCCGTCAATTTCCCCGATACATCCTGTTCCGGCTCTGGAATGATCTCCTCTGTAGCCGCATTCTCCAACAGGCTGTCCGGGCCTTGCGCGCCAGCCTGGCTGCTCAGGTATGCCAACGTCAAACTGGACGCAAAAAACATCGTGGCCAAAACGGCTGTTGCCCGTGAGAAGAAGTTCGATGAACCACTGGCACCAAAGACCGTGCCCGACGCGCCAGAACCGAATGCAGCACCCGCATCAGCACCTTTGCCGCGTTGCAGAAGCACCAGAATAATAATCAAGAGCGCGATTATCGTGTGTCCAATCAGGACCGCTGTTTGAATCGTAGTCATTTAATCCTCAAATCTGTTTGACTGCCGCATCGGCAATCGCCAAAAAATCGGCTGCGTTAAGCGACGCACCACCGATCAATCCACCATCAATATCCGGCATCGACAATAATCCGGCCGCATTGTCACCTTTTACGCTGCCGCCATAAAGTATCTGTATCCGACCTGCTACATCTTCATTCATTGCACCCAGCACGCTCCGAATATGCTTGTGCACTTTCTGTGCCTGCTCAGGTGTCGCCGTCAAACCCGTTCCAATCGCCCAAACCGGTTCATAAGCGATTACCGCTTGGTCGAAAGATTCTATTCCAGCCGCCTCAAGCACCGCATTGAGCTGCGCGCTGATCACCGCATTCGTCTGATCCGCTTCCCTTTCATCCAGGGTCTCGCCGACACACAATACCGGTATCAGGCCTTCCGATTGCGCTGCGCAATACTTCGCCGCCACCATTTCACTGCTTTCGCCCATCAAAGCTCTGCGTTCTGAATGACCAACAAGCACGTATTCACAACCGACATCCTTCAACATCGCTGCAGAAGTCTCACCGGTGTAGGCACCCGACGCATGCTCTGATACGTTCTGCGCTCCCAGTGCCAAACGAGTTCCTGCAACTCGCTCCGCCATGGCCCCCAAATAAGGAGCAGGCGGACAAATCAACAGACGAACATTTTCAGCAGACGGCAGGCCCGACAGAATGCCGTCCGCCAATTCGGCGTTAACGGCGCTGTCGCCATTCATCTTCCAGTTTCCGGCTATCAGGAAATCTCGCATAAGCCACTCTTGTGTCGGTATGCCTAAAAGGCGCGCAAGGATACCGAGGGGAACCCACCAAATCAACGGAGATTTGCTTGTCTGGTTCGAAAAATCAGGTAGCGGCTTCGGCGACCACCGCAGCGAGCCGTTCTGCGAGCTTCAATACCTGTTGTTCGTCTTCACCCTCAACCATGACCCGGATGACCGGCTCGGTGCCAGAGGCCCGCAGCACCACACGCCCCGAGTCTTTCAATTCGCCTTCTGCCGCCGCGATGGCATCTTGAATGCTGGCCGAGGATGCAGGATCCAGCGGCTGCTCTGTCGGCACATTGATCATTTTCTGCGGGTACTTGGGCATTCCCTCTGCCAGTTCGGACAGTGGTTTGCCCGTTTTTTCCATGACCGCAAGTACCTGCAGCGCGCTGATGATGCCGTCACCGGTGGTCGTTTTATCGAGACAAATCATATGACCCGATGTTTCGCCACCGATAATGCCGCCCGATTCTCGCAGGGCCTCAAGAACGTATCGATCGCCGACCTGAACGCGTCGAAATTCTATGTCATTCGCGCGCAACGCATGCTCCAGACCAAGATTACTCATTACGGTACCCACTACCGGGCCGGTCAGCGCACCTTCTGCCTTGCGGGCCATCGCCAGAATGAACAGGAGGTGGTCACCATCAAGTATCGCTCCATTTTCATCGACCATCACGACACGATCACCATCACCATCGAGCGCAATCCCTACATTGGCTTGAATCGCTGGCACGGTTTGCTGCAAGAGTGCCGGTTGTGTCGATCCACAACCATCGTTGATATTTCTACCATTTGGCGAACAACCGATCGGAATAACCTGAGCACCGAGTTCGCTCAAAGTTCGCGGGCCCACCTTGTAACCCGCTCCATTTGCGCCATCGAAGACAATCTTGAGTCCGTCCAGAGTTCTTCCCGCAGGGAATGTGGACGCACAAAATTCCTGGTAGCGTGTCCGGGCGGAGTCTATTCGTTGCGCTCGGCCCAGCTTTGCCGATTCCAGAGTAATTGCGGGCTTCTCCAGGAATCGTTCGATCTCTTGTTCAACAGCATCGGTGAGTTTTCTGCCAGTGCCATCAAAGAACTTGATTCCATTGTCGTAGAACGGATTGTGAGATGCACTGATCACAACGCCCAAATCGGCTTTGAATTCTTGACTCAGGTAGGCAATTCCGGGCGTCGGCAAAGGCCCCAGAAGCAGAACATCCGCTCCTGCCGCTACGAAACCCGCCTCCAGCGCCGATTCAAACATGTAGCCTGACAGCCGCGTATCCTTGCCTATCAGCACCGTGCCACCGGCAGGCACCAGGACTTGAGCCGCCGCACTGGCCAACCGCAATGCGAAATCCGCGTTCATGGGATCCTGGCCGACCTTGCCTCTTACGCCATCGGTCCCGAAGTACTTCCTAGCCGTCATTTCGTACGCCCTTGCAAATTCTTGGAATCATAGGTCATTAGGATCACAACTGCGCTGCCTGTTTAACAGCCTGCACTATTTTGAGCGCATCTACCGTTTCCCGAACATCGTGGGTTCGCACTATATGCGCGCCCCGCTCCACTGCCATTACGGCTGCAGCCAGTCCGGCCGACAATCTCCCATCCAACGGCCGCTCCACCAGTTTCCCCAAAGTGCCTTTTCGCGACAACCCAACCAATACCGGGTGCCCCAGGTCAACAACTTGCCCCAGATTGGCCAACAATGTCAGGTTTTGCTCATCGTTCTTGCCAAAACCGAATCCCGGGTCAATGAGCAACCTGTCCGCCTCAATACCTGCATCAGAACACGCCTGCACGCGATCAATGAGAAAGCGAATGACGTCTCCCGGCAACTCGTCATAGTGGGGAGCATCCTGCATCGTTGCGGGAATGCCCTGCATATGCATAAGGCAGACGGCAGCATTTGTTTCGGCAACTGCCGCAAGCGCACCTGGCTGCGTTAGCGCAAAAACGTCGTTGACGATTTCGGCCCCCGCCAATACAGCGTCGCGGATGACAGGCGAACTGCTGGTGTCGATTGAAATAACCGTATCGGAATTTTGACGAATTCCCTCGATTACCGGAATAACACGCTTTAGTTGATCTTGTGGTGAGGTTTCAGCGGCTCCTGGTCGTGTAGATTCGCCGCCAATATCGATAATCGACGCCCCATCGGCAATCATGCACAGTGCCGCCTTGATCGCTGCATCGGGGGACTCAAATTGGCCACCGTCAGAAAATGAATCCGGCGTCACATTAAGCACAGCCATGACTTGCGGTGTACTTAAGTCAAGCGAGCGTGAACCCAAACTAAGGTGCATTGAAATATCCGCGGGGGTTGCCTGTTCAAATTAAAGACGGCAGCCCGGAGGCTGCCGCTAGAACGTCATGGTAACTGCGTTTAATGTTCGCTGGCTGGCTCGCCAATTGGCTTGGCCTTTTCTTTTTCAGTCGTTGGCTTGCTATCGGTATTCTTCGGCTTATCAGAATCGTCCCAGCCTTCGGGCGGTTGCGGCTCTTTGCCCTCCATAATGTCTTTTATTTGCGAACGGTCGAGGGTTTCGAACTTCATAAGCGCTTGCGCCATTGTTTCCAGCTTATCCCGATGCTCCTCAAGCACGGACTTCGCGCGGGCATAATTTCGATCAATGATCTTTCGAATCTCCTCGTCGATCAGGTTCGCCGTTTCAGCCGAAACGTGCTTGTGTTGCGTTATCGACTTGCCAAGAAATACCTCACCTTCTTCCTCAGCGTAAGTCAACGGCCCGAGCCTTTCCGACAGACCATACTTCGTCACCATATTTCGCGCAATTTCAGTCGCGCGCTCGATATCGTTAGAGGCACCGGTTGTGACACGTTCGGGACCCAGCGTCATTTCTTCAGCAAGACGCCCACCGAACAGCGATGAAATATTACTTTCGAGTCTTTCCTTGGAAATGCTGTACCTGTCCTCTTCAGGCAAATACATCGTAACGCCGAGCGCTCTGCCGCGAGGAATAATCGTCACTTTGTGCACGGGGTCGTGGTCCGGAACGCAATAAGCAACAATTGCATGGCCTGCCTCGTGATACGCAGTATTTAGTTTCTCTTTCTCGCTCATGACCAGGGAACGTCGCTCAGCCCCCATCATTATCTTGTCTTGCGCCCTTTCAAACTCTTCCATATTCACCACGCGCTGGTTGCCACGCGCCGCGAACAGAGCGGCCTCATTGATCAGGTTGGCGAGATCGGCCCCGGAAAAACCCGGAGTGCCGCGCGCAATAATCGCTGGATCAACATCGTCAGCCAGCGGAACCTTACGCATGTGGACTTTGAGTATCTGCTCCCGCCCACGAATATCCGGTAGTGGAACAACCACTTGCCTGTCGAAACGCCCGGGACGCAAGAGAGCCGGGTCGAGAACATCGGGCCGGTTCGTCGCAGCGATGACGATGACGCCCTCATTGCCCTCAAACCCGTCCATTTCAACAAGCATCTGGTTCAAGGTCTGCTCGCGCTCGTCATGCCCGCCACCCAGGCCAGCTCCACGATGACGCCCTACAGCATCCAACTCGTCAATGAAGATAATGCACGGCGCCTGTTTTTTTGCCTGTTCAAACATATCGCGCACGCGGGACGCGCCGACGCCAACAAACATCTCGACGAAATCCGAACCGGAAATTGTGAAAAACGGTACTTTGGCTTCCCCGGCGATCGCCCGGGCCAATAGTGTCTTGCCGGTGCCCGGCGCACCGACCATTAAAACGCCTGTGGGCATCTTGCCGCCGAGTCTCTGGAACTTGCTCGGGTCACGCAAGAAGTCAACAATCTCTGAAAGTTCCTGTTTTGCCTCTTCAATGCCGGCTACGTCGGCAAAAGTGACGCTCACCTGGTCTTCACCCAACAACCTGGCTTTGCTCTTGCCAAATGACATTGCGCCGCGGCCACCAGCACCACCTTGCATCTGACGCATGAAATATATCCACACACCGATCAGGAGCAGTATCGGGAATGAGCTGATCAGCAGCTGCCCGATCAGGCTTTGGGACTCAGGCTCCTCGCCGGTAAAACGCACGTTATTGGCCTCGAGCACACCAATTAACGTGTTGTTGTCAGTCTCAGGGCTGATCGTGTAATACGCCAGTGGCACACGGTCTCCATAACTGATGCGATCGCCTTGAAATTCGGCTCTTTGTACCCTGCCAGCCCTCACCTGTTGCAGGAATTCAGAATAATCCTGTTTCTCAGCCGGTGGACCACTCACACCACTGAGGCCCTGCACCACTGAAAGCAGTACAACGATGATCACTATAAAAACCAGTATGTTCTTGGTCAGGTCGTTCACAATAATTTTTGCTCCGTCGGCAGCCCTGTATCATCCTTGGCTACCGCGTATGTGGCAAGCCGGATTTGCCACGGTTTAGACTGTGTCTAACAATTTAGACAGTACTACAGTCGATAGTTTCTCGCTACCAAATAGACCTCACTGCTGCCGGCTCGCGAGGCGTCCGGCTTCATCACGCGAACTTTTGCAAACGATTTCCTCGTCAGGGCAATAAATTCGTCGGTTCCGGTCCCCTGAAACAGCTTGCAAACGAAATTTCCCTTGCGCTTGAGCACCTGGCTTGCCAGATCCAGCGCCAATTCAGCCAGATACATCGACTTTGGCTGGTCGACCGCCTTGGTGCCGCTAATATTGGGTGCCAAATCACTCATTACAAGGTCGGCACCCGACTCACCCAGTTTCGATAACAATTCGGCCAGAACAGCGTCTTCGGTGAAATCGCCCTGCAGGAAATCGACAGAAGGAAGCGAATCCATTGGCAAAAGGTCCACGGCGATAATTCGTACCCTTCCACCCAGGCTTGCCGTGACATACTGGCTCCAGCTCCCGGGGGCCGACCCCAGGTCTACACAGGTCATGCCGGGGTAGAGTATTTTCTCCTTCGCATTGATCTGCTCCAGCTTGTAAACGGCACGGGACCGCCAGCCATCCCTTCTGGATTTCAAAACATACGGGTCGCGTTCCTGCCGGTCACGCCACGAACCACCACTTCGCCGCAGCCCGCTCACCCATCGTCTCCGCAAAAACTACAAGTCACCTGTGTCGTCCGGGTACTGCTACAATCTGTTCGCATGTCGCTCAAAGAATCTCAGAAAAAGTTCTTGCGTGGTTTGGGGCACGAGCTAAAACCCACCCTGGTCGTCGCTGATGCCGAACTGTCCGATGCTGTAATGCTGGAGTTCGACGTCACCATTACGCGCCATGAGCTGATCAAAGTCCGCGTACGCGCCGCAGATCGAACAAGTCGGGACGTAATCATAAAAGACCTTTGTGAAAAGGGTTCAGCCGAACTGATCACCCGCATCGGCAACGTTGCCCTTGTTTACCGCAAGAACGAAGACCAACCAAAACTTCCGGTTCCACTGTGAACGACGCAGTCAGTCAATCGTAACGAACCTGAATTACCTCATATTCACACTCGCCGCCCGGCGCCGAAAAAATCACCTCATCTCCTTCGCTCTTGCCAATCAACGCTCTCGCTATCGGTGAGGAATACGAAATCAAGCCAGTCTTGATGTCCGATTCATCCTCGCCAACAATTTGGTACACGATTTCCTTATCCGTCTGCAGGTCCAACAGCTGGATGGTGCTACCAAAAATTACCTTTCCATTGCCGTCGATCGTCGTGACGTCGATTTCCTGGATATTCGACAACTTGCCCTCGATCTCCTTGATCCGACCCTCGAGAAATCCCTGCTCGTCTTTCGCAGCATGGTATTCAGCATTTTCTTTCAAGTCGCCGTGTGCGCGTGCTTCTGCTATGGCCTGGATCACCCTGGGTCGATCCGTCAACTTGAGCCGCTTCAATTCATCACGCAGGAGTCTGGCACCTCTCACTGTCATGGGTACTTTGTTCACGCTGAAATCTCCTTGTGCAAATCCTGGAGTCGATTAACATCGCAGTCATTGATGTGCTCCAATGCGGTACAAGTCGCCACGGCAGCGCCAAGCGTCGTGTAATAGGTGACGTATTTTCGTACCGCCTCGGCACGAATCGACAACGATTCCTGGATTGCCTGTTTACCCTCGGTCGTATTCACGATCAGTGAAATTTCGTCATTTTTGATCATATCGACGATGTGCGGCCTGCCTTCGCGAACTTTATTGGCTCGCCGACAGGATACACCGGCCGCAGCCAGTTTTTGCGCGGTGCCGTGAGTCGCAACAATATCAAATCCTCGCTCAACCAGTATTCGAGCGAGTTCAACCGCACCTTCCTTGTCCCGGTCTCGCACGCTGATCAGGGCCGTTCCTTTAGTGGGCAACACCACCCCGGATGCGAGCTGTGCTTTGGCATAAGCCTCGCCAAATGATCGACCGATGCCCATTACCTCGCCAGTCGACTTCATTTCCGGGCCCAGAATGGGATCGGCCCCTGGAAATTTGTTAAACGGAAAAACCGATTCTTTTACCGAGAAATACGGTGGCACTCGTTGATTGACAAATCCCTGCTGGTCAAGAGTTTCACCGACCATTACACGTGCCGCAATTTTCGCCAGAGGCATGCCGGTAGCTTTGGAAACAAAGGGCACGGTGCGCGATGCTCTGGGATTAACCTCCAGCAAATATATGATGTTATTTTGAATCGCAAACTGGGTATTCATCAATCCCACGACATTCAAACCCTTAGCCAGTTGCACGCATTGTTCAATGAGTTCTTTTTGAATTTCAGGGCTCAAAGTAATAGGTGGCAGCGAGCAACCCGAGTCGCCTGAATGCACGCCAGCCTGTTCAATGTGCTCCATCACGCCGCCTACGAGGACACGTTCGCCATCGCAAACAATATCCACATCCACCTCAATCGCCAGATCCAGGAATCGGTCCAACAAAACAGGGCTGTCATTTGAAACATCGATGGCCGCGTCCATGTACGCGGCGAGATCCTCGTCGTTGTGGACGACCTCCATAGCCCTGCCGCCGAGTACGTAAGATGGCCGGACAATAAGTGGAAATCCAACATCGGAAGCCATCGCCAAAGCCTCCTCCGTATTGCGGGCGGTGCGGTTAGGCGGTTGCTTTAGTTGCAGCTTTTCAACCAGCTTTTTAAATCGTTCGCGGTCCTCCGCCAGATCGATGGAATCCGGCGATGTGCCAATAATTGGTGCTCCTGCACTCTCCAGCGCCCTTGCCAGCTTGAGCGGGGTTTGCCCACCGAATTGCACGATAACGCCTTTCGGCTTCTCCTTGTCGATGACTTCCATAACGTCTTCGAACGTCAAGGATTCAAAGTACAGTCGATCGGACGTATCGAAGTCGGTCGACACCGTCTCGGGATTGCAGTTAACCATGATGGTTTCGTAACCCGCTTCCTGCAGCGCCAGCGATGCGTGTACGCAGCAATAGTCGAATTCAATGCCCTGCCCGATACGATTCGGGCCACCACCCAAAATCATGATCTTGTCGTTATCGGTTGGCTCGGCTTCACATTCCTCTTCGTAGGTTGAATAAAGATATGCCGTTTTTGTCGCGAACTCGGCTGCGCATGTATCTACCCTCTTGAAGACCGGCCGCAGGCCCAGCTCAAGACGCAGGCGACGAACCACTTGCTCATCTTTGCGAACAATTTTGGCAATCCTCAAGTCACCGAAACCTTTCCTCTTGAGCCTGCGAAATCTCTCGGCGTCGAGTCCCTGGAACCCAACCGAAGCAAGTGATTGTTCCTCTTGCACGAGGTCTGCAATTTGTGACAAAAACCATGGGTCGATTCCAGTAATTTCGGCGACATCGCTAACGCTGAATCCCTGCCGCATCGCGTCGGCGACATACCACAACCTATCCGGCCCCGGGAGCCTCAATTCATTGCGCAATTTGTGTTGATCGGATTCATTCAAGACAGGGCCGATGACCGAATCAAAACCCGTGACTCCTGTCTCAAGGCCACGCATCGCTTTTTGCAGTGATTCCTGGAAATTCCTGCCAAAAGCCATCACCTCGCCAACTGACTTCATCTGCGTCGTAAGCCGGTCGTTGGCCCCCGGAAATTTCTCGAAAGTGAAGCGGGGTATTTTGGTCACAATGTAATCTATCGTCGGTTCGAACGACGCCGGCGTTGCTCCTCCCGTTATCTCATTCTTGAGCTCATCGAGTGTGTAACCAATCGCAAGCTTGGCAGCAACTTTTGCAATTGGAAAACCGGTCGCCTTTGAAGCCAGTGCTGACGATCGGGATACCCGCGGATTCATCTCAATCACGAGCAAACGGCCATCCTCCGGACTCAACGCAAACTGCACATTGGACCCGCCGGTTTCCACACCAATCTTGCGTAACACATCGATGGCCGCATTTCGCATGCGCTGGTATTCCTTGTCCGTCAGGGTTTGCGCGGGCGCCACTGTAATTGAGTCACCTGTGTGCACGCCCATCGGATCCAGATTTTCAATGGAACAGACTATGATGCAGTTGTCATTCCTGTCCCTGACAACCTCCATCTCGAATTCTTTCCAGCCGATGACCGATTCTTCAAGCAGAACTTCTGTCGTAGGCGACATTTCGAGACCGTGCGCAACGATTTCCTCGAATTCTTCTCTGTTATAGGCAATGCCTCCGCCCGTGCCGCCCATCGTGAACGATGGGCGTATGATGGTTGGAAATCCGACAATGGGCTGTTTCTCCAGCGCGTCCTCTAAAGTATGTGCAATCTGCGCAGCCGGGACTTCCAACCCTATTTCACCCATTGCCTTGCGAAACAATTCGCGGTCCTCTGCCATATCAATGGCTTCACGGGACGCCCCAATCATTTCAACATTGTATTTCTCGAGAACACCTTCGCGTACCAGATCCAGTGCACAATTCAGCCCGGTTTGGCCACCCATCGTTGGCAACAGGGCATCCGGGCGTTCTTTCGCGATGACTTGCTCAAGAACTTTCCAGGTCACGGGTTCGAGGTAAATGGCGTCTGCCGTTTCTGGGTCCGTCATGATCGTCGCAGGATTCGAGTTTACGAGGATGATGCGGTAACCCTCTTCGCGAAGCGCCTTACAGGCCTGCGTTCCCGAGTAATCAAATTCACACGCCTGGCCAATGACAATTGGACCGGCGCCGATGATCAATATGCTCTCTATGTCAGTACGTTTTGGCATGCATTTAGTCAGGTGTTGGTAAATAAGAGTTTCTATTATTCACATTAAGTTATTTCTTTAAATAAATGTTATATATAAGATTTATATTTCCAAAGTGGGTGTCGTCGCACTCCGCTTCGCGTCTTCCATGTCCTGAATAAAGCGCTCAAACAGGGGTAGAACATCATGCGGTCCGGGGCTGGCTTCAGGATGCCCCTGAAAACCATATGCCGCTCTGTCCTTCACCGCTATTCCCTGCAAGGTGCCATCGAACAAAGAGCGATGCGTGGCTTCCACACCCGCGGGCAAACTCTCCTCATCCACCGAGAATCCATGATTCTGGCTCGTTATCATCACTCGCCCGCTCGCAATTTCCTGGACCGGATGATTTGCACCGTGATGACCGCATTTCATTTTCATCGTCCGCGCACCGGTCGCAAGTGCGAGCAGTTGGTGACCGAGACAAATACCAAATATGGGGATCGGGGTTTCCAGAATCTCCCTGATGGCAGAAATCGCGTAACTGCAGGGCTCGGGATCGCCCGGACCGTTGGAGAGAAAAACACCATCAGGCGCCATGGCAAGCACCTCCGAAGCCGGTGTTGTCGCCGGGACAACGGTCATGCGACAGTCCATGTCGGATAACAAATACAATATGTTGCGTTTTATCCCGAAATCGTAGGCCACAACATGATAAGGGGCGACACGGCGACTCATCATCCGGTCACCTTTGCCGAAGCTGGAACGGTTGCACCATTGGTAATTCCGATCTGTAGTAACGAACTTCGCGAGGTCCATGCCGGAGATTCCGGGAAACTTGCGTGCATGCTGCACCGCCGTATCCGTGTCCGTTTCCCCCGTCATGATGCAACCCGACTGCGCACCTTTTTCGCGCAGGATTCTCGTCAATTTCCGGGTGTCGATTTCGGCAATCGCAACGGTTTTGGCACGCCGCAAAAACTCGCTCAGGCTTTGCTCTGAGCGCCAACTGCTCGCCAGCAGGGAGGCGTCACGAATGATCAAGCCGGAGGCATGAATTTTTGACGACTCCATGTCGTCGCTGTTCGTACCGGTGTTACCAATATGCGGATAGGTCAACGTAACTATTTGCCGGCAATAAGACGGGTCGGTAAGAATTTCCTGATAGCCCGTCATCGCCGTATTGAAGACGACTTCACCAATGGTTTTGCCCTCGATACCGACAGAAATGCCGCGAAATATCGTTCCATCTTCCAGTGCCAGTATTGCGGGCGTACTCAACCGCTTTTCCTCAATTCGTCAGGTATCACTCATGGAATCCACTGCGAACAAATCTTGTAGTAGATGCACAAAAGCGGAAGGACAATGCCTTCCGCTCGTGGTCTCACCGGCATCCCGGCAATTCGGTGTAGTCTACGCAAGCTTAAGCTGGCCCGCTAGTTAATCCGCTCAAAAAAACGCTTTACGGTATCCAGCCAGCCGCCGGCGCGCGGGTTGTGCTGGTCACCGCCCTCACTCACCAACGCGTCGAATTGACGTAGCAGCGATTTTTGATCATCCGTCAGGTGAACGGGGGTCTCCAGCAAAACGCGAGCGAAAAGATCGCCCACACGCTGATCGCGCGCAGTCGTTACGCCTTTGCTGCGAAGACGAAACACCTTGCCCGATTGAGTTCCAGCCGGAATCTTGAGCGACACATTACCGTCCAGGGTTGGCAGTTCGACCTCCCCGCCCAGTGTCGCTGTCGCAATACTGATAGGAATTTCACAGGATAGATCCGCCCCGTCCCGTTTAAACAATTTGTGTGAATTGACGCGAATTTCGACGTACAAATCACCTGACGGCCCGCCATTTCGACCGGCTTCGCCTTCTCCAGACAGACGAATCCTGTCGCCGTCATCAACACCTGACGGCACCTTGACCGATAGTTTTCTCGTCTTGGCAACCCGGCCACGACCGTGACACTTGCGACACGGATCACTGATTACCGTGCCGGCACCTTTACACGCGGGGCAAGTTTGCTGGATTGAAAAGAATCCCTGTTGCATCCGCACCTGGCCTGCGCCACCACAGGACGAGCACTTAACGGGTCCCGAACCTTTCGCGGCCCCTTTGCCGTCACACTCGTCACAAGTGATCTGAGTCGGCACCTCTATGGTTACGGTATCGCCACTGACCGCATTCTCCAGGTCAAGACGAAGTTCATAACCCAGGTCGGCGCCACGAAAAACCTGGGTACGCCCACGTCGTCCGCCGCCAAAGATATCGCCGAAAACATCACCAAATACATCACCGAAGCCCTCAGCGCTGAATCCGCCGCCGGGGCCCCCTGCAGCGCCTTGCAGCCCTTCGTGACCGAAGCGGTCATAGCTTGATCGCTTGTCAGCATCGCTGAGTATTTCGTATGCCTCTTTGGTTTCCTTGAATTTGGCTTCGGCCTTCGAATCATCCTGATTTCGATCCGGATGATGTTTCATCGCGAGACGACGGTACGCCTTCTTGATCTCGGCAGCCGATGCCGTCCTCGACACATCGAGAACATCGTAATAGTCACGTTTAGCCATAAATGCTCAATGCCGTTAAAAGCCGGGCGCCCTCGCAGGCGCCCGGTTTCGTCTTTTTCGACCCGAATCCTTGGATTCAGGCGTCTTTATCTGCCTCTTTGGCCGTATCGTCGCCATCAACTTCCTCGAACTCAGCGTCCACAACATCGTCGCCATGACCGTCCGCGCCAGCCGACGACTCACTGTCACCTTCTGCTGCCTGCTCTGCGTAAAGTTTCTGTGCCATCGCAGCAGATGCTTCGCCCAACGCCGCTGCTTTGGTGTCAATCGCAGTCTTGTCATCGCTGTCCAGGGCCGCCTTCAAATCAGCTACCGCCGATTCGATCGCGTGGCGTTCCTCACCGGATACCTTTTCACCAAGCTCTGCCAATGTTTTCTCAGCTCCGTGAATCAAGCTATCCGCCTGGTTTCGTGCATCGACAAGCTCACGGAATTTTTTGTCGTCCTCGGCATGGCTGGCGGCATCCTGAACCATCTTCTCAATCTCTTCTTCCGCCAACCCACTGGAAGCCTTGATAATAATATTCTGGCTCTTGCCGGTTGCCTTGTCCTTGGCAGAGACATTCAAGATGCCATTCGCATCAATGTCAAAGGTCACTTCGATCTGCGGCATGCCGCGTGGTGCTGGAGGAATATCCGCCAGATCGAATCGCCCCAGGGACTTGTTGTCCTGGGCCCGTTCGCGCTCACCCTGCAGCACGTGAATGGTCACTGCCGTCTGGTTCTCATCCGCCGTCGAGAAAACTTGCTCTGCATTCGCCGGTATGGTTGTATTTTTCGCAATAAGTTTCGTCAGCACACCGCCCAGCGTCTCAATGCCGAGTGACAGCGGTGTGACATCAAGAAGTAGAACATCTGTTACCTCCCCGGACAGTACACCGCCCTGAATAGCAGCACCGCAAGCAACGGCTTCATCTGGATTCACATCCCGACGCGGTTCTTTGCCGAAGAAATTCTGCACTTCTTCCTGCACCTTCGGCATACGCGTCTGGCCACCCACCAAAATCACATCATCTATTTCGTTGACCTTCAGGCCAGCATCCTGGAGTGCAATTTTGCAGGGTCCGATGGTTTTTTCCACCAGCTCGTCGACCAGCGACTCAAGCTTCGCCCGAGTTAGCTTGATATTCAGATGTTTCGGTCCACTTGCATCAGCGGTGACGTACGGCAAGTTTATTTCCGTTTGCTGCCCCGTTGACAACTCAATCTTGGCCTTTTCCGCAGCTTCCTTGAGACGCTGCATGGCCAATGGATCTTTGCTGATGTCCACACCACTTTCGCGTTCGAATTCCTTTGTCAGGTATTCGATGATACGCAGGTCGAAATCTTCACCACCGAGGAATGTGTCGCCATTGGTTGCCAGCACCTCAAATTGGTGCTCGCCGTCCACTTCTGCAATTTCGATGATAGAAACATCAAATGTACCACCACCCAAATCATAAACTGCGATTGTCTTGTCGCCACGTTTCTTGTCCATGCCATACGCCAATGCGGCGGCTGTTGGCTCATTTATGATTCGCTTGACGTCGAGTCCGGCAATTTTACCTGCGTCCTTGGTCGCCTGGCGCTGGGAGTCATTGAAATAGGCCGGGACGGTAACAACAGCCTCGGTCACGGGTTCGCCCAGATAGTCCTCAGCGGTCTTTTTCATTTTCATGAGAACGCGAGCTGCAATCTCCGGCGGTGCCATCGATTTGCCATTTACCTCTACCCACGCATCACCGTTGTCCGCCTTTGCAATCTTGTAAGGCACCATGTTTATGTCTCGCTGCACGACATCGTCGTCAAATTTGCGGCCGATAAGTCGTTTTACAGCGGACAGCGTGTTGTTCGGATTGGTCACTGCCTGCCTCTTGGCAGACTGGCCAACCAGAACTTCATCTTCCTTTGTGAAAGCAACAATTGACGGCGTAGTACGATCGCCTTCGCTGTTTTCGATTACCTTCGGCTGGTCGCCTTCCATTACGGCGACACAGGAATTAGTCGTTCCGAGGTCGATTCCGATTATTCTGCCCATGATCATTTATCTCCAAATTCGATATTGGGTTTAATTCAAAACTTGCTGTAAGGTGGGGTCTCGGAATGCACTTTCAAGCATTGAAAACCACCTGAATGCACTGATTCTCAGTCCGATTGAGAGTTCTCTGGCATATCCTGGGCCACAACCACCAGTGCTGGGCGTAACAGACGGCCGTTGAGCGTATATCCCTTCTGAAATACGGCCAGCACGGAGCCGGATTCGACGTCCGCTGAAGGCTGCATTGTCATCGCCTCGTGCAATTCCGGGTCAAACGGTTCACCGTGCGGATCGACCTCTGAAATTCCGAATTGCTCCATCGTCGCAACCAGCAATTTGAGGGTTGCCTGACTGCCCTTGAGCAGCGCCTCGGCACCGGTCTCCACATCTGATTCGAGACCCAGTTCCAGGCTATCCCGAACAGCCAGCAGTTCCTTGGCGAAACGCTCCAGCGAAAATTTGTGTGCTTTCTCAACATCCCGAAGCGCTCGCTTACGAACATTTTCAAGTTCTGCGGCGGCGCGAATATATTTTTCCCAGTTTTCCTCGGCTTTTGCCTGCGCTGACAGTAGCGGGTCTGCCTCAATCGCCTCTGCTTCGCCATCCGACTCGGAACTCGAATCTGCTACAACTTCCTGTGATTCATCCTCTGTTGGCAAATCATTGTTTTCGTGGTCGGCCTGTACGCTCATGCATTACCTGCTTTGGTTGATATCCACAGCGTCGAACCTGAAATCCGGCAACCGCGTGAAAAAGATGGGGGGAGTGTGGGGACTTGGTCAAAAATATCAAGGCCGACAGGGCATGGGCCGGATTTACTCGTGAGAATTCAGAGCCGACCCCAGCAGTTTCGCAGTGACTTCAACGATCGGTACGACCCGATCATAAGCCATGCGCGTAGGCCCGATTACGCCCAAGACCCCGATCGTGTCGTCATCGACTGAGTACGGAGCAGTAACAACACTGCAATCGTCAAGAATCCGGTAACCGGATTCCTGGCCAATGAAAATTTGCACGCCGCTCGCATTGATACTGCGATCCAGCAAGTCAATCATCATGCGCTTTTTGGCGAACGCATCAAACAGGCCGCGCAATGTGCCAATGTCGGATAGCTCGTCGAATTCCATCAGGTTTCTTTCGCCCGCCAGAATAAATTCGCTCCGCTGTGCAGTCGCACCGGCCATTGCCGTTTGTGCGACCGATACAATATCGAGCATCGCCTGATTCATCGTATTTCGGGCATTTTCAAGGTCTGCGAGCAATCGGTCACGGATGTCACTCAATTCAACACCCGCGTAATTGTCATTAATGAAATTTGCAGCGCGCTGCAACTCACTGGCCGTATGCACATCTTCAGTGTGAAGGATTCGGTTCTGCACTTCACGATCATTGATGACAAGTATGGCGAGCACCTGATTATCGGAAAGGGCGAGAAATTCGATTTGTCGAAGCAGCGCCTGCTTGCCCTTCGGTACCGTCACAACGCCTGCCAAACTCGTTATCCGCGACAGCATGTCCGAGACTTTGCTCACCAGCTTACCGGCGTCATCCTGCGAGGCGTCGAGCTCAGACTGCAACTCTTTGAGCTCACTCTCTTTGGGAGCCTTGTAGCGCACCAGGGTATCGACAAACATGCGATAGCCTAATGATGTCGGAATACGGCCGGCAGAGGTATGCGGCGCAGATATGAGTCCCAATTCCTCGAGATCGGACATAACATTACGAATAGTCGCCGGACTCAGATCAACACGGGCATCACGGGACAATGTTCGCGAGCCTACCGGCTGCCCATCACGAATGTGCCTTTGTATGAGCACCTTCAATAGATAGCGGGCACGCTCATTCGGTTGTGTTTTGATGGCATCCGAGGTCATTTGTAGAGAAATGAAGAATCAGGCCTTAACTGAATATGCTAGTGTTAATTTTGGACGCTAGCAACGGCTTGGCGATCGGTCAAGGGATTGTAACAATTCATTCGCTTGATCCGATCGGTCTGTAAAACAGGCGCAGGGACCTGGCCTACTTTCCGCATGAGTATGAATAAGCACTTCAAGACAATAGCCCTCGTGGGCCGTGAAGATGATCCCCGCGTAACGGAACCAATGACCCGCCTGGTCAACCACCTGACGAGCGCCGGGCATGACGTCATTGCCGCGCCCGGAATTTTCCAGGAAACGCGTGTACGACAGGTGGCAGAGGACAATCTGGCCAGCCAGGCCGACCTGTTAATCGCAGTGGGTGGTGACGGAACCATGCTCTATGCCGCCGGTCTTGCGCAAAATGGCGAAGTACCGCTGCTCGGCATCAATCGTGGCCGTCTTGGTTTTCTCGCCGATATTTCACCCGACGAAATTGAGAATAGCCTCACTCAGGTCCTTAATGGTGACTACACGCAGGAATCACGCCTGCTGCTCGATGCGCGCATTGTGGATCCGGACGGCAACGCCCGTACGTCGGTTGCCCTGAATGATATTGTCTTGCAGAAGCGGGACACGGGACGAATGCTGGACTTCGAAACGGCCATAGCGGGCCGTTATGTAAACACGCATTCCGGTGACGGACTGATTGTGGCAACGCCCACAGGATCGACCGCGTACTCCCTGAGTTGCGGTGGACCCATTATCGAACCTGCACTGGACGTTGTCGTCATCGTTCCCGTTTGTCCACACACACTGAGCGACAGGCCTATCGTGATACCGGCAGACTGTGAGATCGAGGTGAAACTGATTGCGCGCACTGATAGCAAAGCAGAGGTCACTGTGGACGGCCAGAGCCACGGGGAATTATCCGCCGGTGATCGATTGTTGATCTCAAGGTCCGACCAGCGAATCACCTTGATTCATCCCCCCGGGTACGACTATTACGAAATTCTGCGCTCCAAATTGCATTGGGGCCTGGACAATCGCAGCCACGGAATCGACCCGGCAAGTGAGGGCGGTAACTGATGCTGCAAAGTTTACAGGTCAGGAATTTCGCCGTTATAGATGAGGTTAACGTCGATTTTTCGAGCTCGATGACAGTTTTAACCGGTGAGACAGGTGCCGGCAAGTCGATCCTGGTCGACGCATTAGGGCTTGTATTGGGAGAGCGTGGCGGCCAGGGCATCGTTCGGGAAGGAACAAAGCGCGCCGAATTCAGCGCTGTGTTCGATCTTGCCAAACACCCGACAGCACAAGAGTGGCTGACCGATCAGGCATTGGATCTGGACGACGAATGTGTTTTGCGCCGGGTTATTGGTGCAGACGGTCGATCTCGCGCGTTTATCAATGGCAATGCCGTTTCGTTACAGAGCCTGAAGTCCCTTGGAGAATTGCTTCTCGATATCCATGGGCAGCACTTTCACCAGTCACTGGTTCGGCGAGATATTCAGCGCGGACTACTCGACCATTACGGCAAACTGCAGCCACTTGTTGCAAAGTGTGCGGAGGCTTTCCACCGGTGGAGAGCGCTGGCTGACGAACTTGCCGAAGTCAATTCGGCACAAACTGATCGTGCGGCGCGCATCGAGTTGCTTGAATTTCAGGTTCGCGAACTCGACGCACTGGATCTTGATGCCGGCGAACTTCTCAGTCTGAGGTCTGAGCGGAAAATACTCCAGAACAGCGGCAGACTGGCCGACGGACTGAATCGCGTCCTTGACGATATGTACGACGGCGATACGGCGACTGCGCAAAGCCTCATAGCAGGAGCCTGCCAAACACTGGCGACATTGAGTTCCTTTGATGAGACTTTGGACCCGGTGCGGCAATTGCTCGATGAGGCTGGAATTCAAGTGGCAGAAGCGACGGATCTGCTGAGGCGCTACAACGACAAACTCGATGCCGACCCGCGTCGTCGCGAGTGGGTCGAGGAACGACTCGATGCCATACAGACGATCGCAAGAAAACACACGGTAGACGCCGAGTCGCTCGAGGAATTGCACGCGCAGCTGCGTGCGCAACTTAACAATCTTCGCAACGCCGGCGAGCGAAGCGCTCAACTCGAAAGTGATGTCGAGGATGCACAAACTCAATATACAACGATTGCAGGAGAGGTCTGTGGGGCCCGGCAGGAGGCTGCCGCCACATTCGCCGAGGCAGTGACCCATGCGATGGCCGGTCTCGGCATGCCAGGCGGTCGATTCGAGGTATCTGTCAAGGCAGGGCAGCTTGCGGACGCACGCTCGTGGGGAATGGATTTGATCGACTATCTGATCAGTGCCAACCCCGGACAATCACCGACAGCGTTGGCGAAGGTAGCGTCAGGTGGAGAATTATCCCGCATGAGTCTCGCCATTCAGGTCATAGCAAGTGATGGCAGCCAGATTCCAACGATGGTTTTCGACGAAGTTGACAGCGGTGTTGGCGGAGGAGTCGCCGAAATGGTGGGAAGACGATTGGGAGAGTTGGGTGCGACCCGGCAGGTTTTGTGCGTAACCCACTTGCCACAAGTGGCGGTGCAAGCCGAGCATCACCTTCGCATCAATAAAATGACCGATGGAATATCGACCCGCATCGGTGTGTCAGATCTGAACAAGGACGAACGTATCGAAGAATTGGCAAGAATGCTCGGTGGCGTCGAAATCACTGAGCGAACCAGGGATCATGCCGCGGAAATGCTTGCGAAGGCCAGCCGTGGTCACGCCACCGCGACACAGGCGGCCCGTTAGTTGTAATCGTACATTCGGCAGCCGCTGCCGGTTTCAGTCATTCTCATCTTTCTTGATGGGCTTGACGTACAGAACCAGGCTGTGATCGACAATACGAAAGTTGTGCTTCTTGGCTATCTCAGTTTGCAACGCCTCGATCTCCTCGTTGACAAACTCGATGACATCTCCAGTTTCGATACACACCATATGATCGTGATGTCCACCCTGGTCAAGCTCGAAAACAGAGTGCCCTCCCTCAAAATTATGCCGCTTGACCAGCGAAGCGACTTCAAACTGGGTCAAAACCCGATAAACCGTTGCCAGCCCAATATCATCGCCGGAGTCCAGCAATTTCTTGTAAATGTCTTCTGCGCTGAGATGCCGCTGTGAGCTGCTCTCAAGGATTTCAAGTATTTTCAGCCGTGGCAGCGTAATTTTCAGCCCGACTTTTCGAAGCTCCTGACGCTGTAGCATTTGTAACCTCTCGCAGGTGGTTTTGATCGCGGCTACCACCGCGCAAATCAAATAGGTATGATTCGCGCCTATTATGAACCATTGAATGAAACTCATCCAATTACATTTGTGTTTGTTTCACCCATTGATCCTGGCAACGGGCAACCGCAAGAACTGAATTCGTATGCTTAAATCTATCCAAATATTGCTCGTAATACTGGCCCAGGGACTGCTCTCGGGTTGCGTCTTTCAGCCGGCGATGTCGCAGGGAAACCTGCTCAATCAGGAGGACATCGACCAGGTAGAGATCGACATGACAAAGCCACAAGTCCGATTCTTGCTGGGCACGCCAATGATAGAGGACCCGTTTCACGAGGACCGTTGGGACTATATTTATTATCTCAAGATCGGTCGACAGGACGCCACCTACAAGCGATGGATATCAATACAATTTGCTGATGACCGGGTCGAAAGTATTCGGCAAGATCAGGAACTTGGACCCAACCTGTAATTCAGCAACTAGCCGTCTGTGGCTGCTCGTTCGCGGCGAGCGATCCGGGGATCTTTCTGCAACGGGCGATACAGCTCCACTCGATCGCCATTGCTCAACACCCGGGTTCGTTCTACGACTCGCCCCCATATCCCGGTTGTACACGAATCCAGCGATTCCCCTGGAAACAGGCATTTGAGATTTGATGCTGCGATTGCATCTGCGACCGTTGCTCCTCGCGCCAGCTGTACCTTGAGGATTTCCTGCCGATCTTCAGTGGCGTAGACGACTTCCGCACTGACCCGCAATTCTGTATTCACCCGATTTCACCTTTTGCCGAAGACTGTGGCCGCACGACGAGTAAAAGCATCGACCATGGAGTTACATGTATCTTCAAAAAAAGCGCCAAACATCAAATCGATCAACATGCTGCTGAATTCGAATTCCAATTCGAGCACCACTTTACAACCATCATCACCAAGATCCTTGAACTGCCAGCCCCCACTCAAAAATTGAAACGGTCCACCAACCAAAGCAATGTCAATCGCCGAGAATTCGGTACGCTTGTTTCGTGTCGTGAAATGTTTGCTGACGGTTCCTTTGTGCAGCTCAAGCGTCGCTTCAACAACCTCGTCCGTGCGGCTATGAATTTGTGCGTCATTACACCAGGGCAAAAAGTCCGGATAGGTAGCAATGTCATCTACGATTACAAACATTTCCCTTGCGGAATAAGGAACAAGAGCACTGCGATTTACTTTACGCATATTTCATACCACGCATATTTTTGCCACCACCTTCCGTAAGCTCTTCTGTTTCGGCCTAGTCAGTCTGTTGAAAAATCCATCCATGGCTTTTTCAACAGGCTGCTAGAGAACGCCAATCGCCTGCAGAAATATAAACAATATCGCAACGGGCGCGATGAAGCGCGCTGAAAAACGCCAGGTCTTGTAGAGCGTCCCCGATCCGCCAAGTTCTTCCGACGTAGAATTGCGGCACATCACCCAGCCTGAAAATACTGCGATAAGCACACCACTCAATGGCAGCATCACGTTGCTGGTCAGATAATCGACGTTCTCGAATATAGTTCCGCGCAGGTAACGAAAGTCTGCAAGCTCGCTGAAGGACAGCACACTCCCCAGGCCCAAAAACCATATCAGGCCACCTACCATTAGCGCTGCCTCCTGGCGGTTCCTGTGATGTCTCTCGATAAGCCAGGCGACCGCCGGTTCGATCAGACCTAGAGCGGATGTCCAGGCAGCAAATGTGAGCAAGATAAAGAACACTGTCCCGAAAAATAGCCCGCCACCCATCTGCCCGAATGCCAGTGGCAATGTAATGAAAACCAGGCCGGGGCCGCCGGCTGGATCGAGTCCATTCGCAAAGACCAGCGGAAAAATGACCAGGCCAGCTAGAATTGCTATCCCGGTATCCGCGACTACGACTGCAGTCGCCGCCGCGGTAATGGAAGTTTCTTCCGGCAGATAGGCGCCGTAGGCCATTATTGCTCCCATCCCGATGCTGAGGGTAAAAAATGCCTGGCCCATCGCGGCAAGAACTCCATCCCATCCAAGTGCGTCGAAATTCGGGGTAAACATGAATGCTGCCCCTTCGGCGAAGGAACCCGATGTTATCGAATACCCAAGCAACGCAACCATTAGCACGAGCAACGCGGGGACCATGAAGCGCACAGCTTGCTCCAGTCCGCGAGCCACACCGCGAGCCACCACGAGCACCGTTAGTCCCATGAATACGGTGTGCGTAATCGCGACTGAAACCCAGTTGCCGGTGAAGTTGCTAAACAGTAATTCGACATCTGCCGCCGAGGCACCCACGAATTGCCCGGTGATGCTTTTCTCCACGTACGCAATCGTCCATCCGGCGATTACGCTGTAGTACGACAAAATCAGTATTCCGCCAACGACACCCAGCACGCCAACCCATCGCCATTGGCGTGAACTGCCCTCTTCCTCGCCAAGCAACTCCATGGTTGCGACTGGGTTGCGTCGTCCGCGCCGCCCGATAAGAATTTCAGACATCATGACTGGCATGCCAATCATGACAACACAGAAAAGGTAAACCAATACAAAGGCGCCACCGCCATTTTGCCCGGCCATATAGGGAAACTTCCAGATATTGCCCAGCCCGACGGCGGACCCCGTGACCGCCAGAATGAATGCCATTCGAGACGACCAGTTCCCATGCAGTGATTTGCGACGACCGGAATCCGAAGCACCCTGACCCAGCATTATTATTCTCTATTTATGCGCTGAGCCCGAATACTGAAACAATTAAGTAGCGCTTACAACAGCAAGCGATCACAAACCCGGACGCAGACTACCGTATAATCGCGGAGCCAATAACGCACAACCCAACCAGACGCCGCAAATGAGTAAACAAAAAAAGTCCACCGCAGGCAGTTCGCAAATTGCCCAAAACAAGCGAGCGCGATACGACTACTTCATTGAGGATACTTACGAAGCCGGTCTGCAGCTTGAGGGCTGGGAAGTAAAGAGCCTGCGTGAGGGCCGGGCACAAATCACGGAAGGCTACGTGCATGTTCGTGATGGCGAGGGCTGGCTGATCGGCGCCCACATCTCACCGCTCAATACGGCCTCAACACACATCAAACCGAACCCGACTCGCACGCGCAAATTGTTATTGCATCGCAAAGAACTCGATCGCCTGATCGGTGCCGTCGAACGCAAAGGTTACACATTGGTTCCTTTGAATCTGCATTGGTCACGCGGGCGCGCGAAACTCGATATCGGTCTTGCCAAGGGCAAGAAGGAACAGGATAAAAGAGCGGCCATTAAGGATCGTGACTGGAAACTCCAGAAAGCACGCATGCTGAGAAACTCATAATTGTTATTTATCAATGATATACGTATTATTATTAATGTATATTCTTTAATTTATGTAACTCGGATTAAGCGAATATATGGCCTGTTCGATTGTATTTTTGCCAATCGCCCCTACACTATCGTCCCAACCGGTCGATAGTGAGACCGATACCAGGCAGTTCAGGGGGCGACATGGCTTCGACGTGGGTCGCGAAACTCTGGGTGCATGCCGAGGCACAGATCACCTCGTAAATCCAGCTGTAACACTTATAGTTGCCAACGACGACAACTACGCACTAGCCGCTTAAAAACCGGTTTAGAGCCTTCTGCCCGGATCGTGCCTGTGCGTCCGGATCCCAGGAGTCACCCACACAGGACCGCGGCGAGAGCTTGTTCAGTGCTCGGACCGTTAAACTTGAACTGAGCTGGTTGCTGGTTTTCCCTGCCCGTCGGGTAGCCAGTGATGAGATTAATGACGGAATAAGCATGTAGACCTCAGCGCGGAGGGCTTGCGGACGCGGGTTCGATTCCCGCCGCCTCCACCAATTAGCCTCTAAGTTCAAGGACTTAGAGGCTTTTTTCTTCTTCACCCAACAAAACAACCCACTAAAAAAGAAAACGTCCTACAAGCGGGTCTTCCTGGCAAACTACCTATGAGTGACAAAATATTGGTAGCGGGGGCAGGATTTGGTCATTGCTTGCTCAGGATTCCAAGGCGACAGTAACTCGCTGTTGTCAGTTCCTCTGCATCGAATGTCCGCTATTTCCGAAAGCGGTCATTAGATTCGCTCGAAAAGTGCTGATTTTGACGTCCGCTTTCGGCCGAGGCTGTGTCAAAACGCCAAATCGACCGCTTGAGACCGCTTTTAAGATAGGGGAATTTTCAGTTGAGGTCAGTTGCTTACTAACAGCACGCTATAGGCTCGTAAGCCAATCAATAGCGTCTCACGTTGTGTTTGAAGGCGACTTCTGGGGTGAGAAAGTTGTGGAGTTTTGACACAGCCTCGGCCAGATGCGGTCATTGCTGAATGACTGGCCCGGAATCTAGTCCAGTTCGCTCGTAACGAAGAAGGAACTAGGATTGGCCTGTTCTGTCTGATTTCGAAAGGCTGGCGATTCGATAGGACCGGGATTGGACAAATTTGCCATTATGCAGCGTCTTTTAGTTACTTTGGCAGTGTTGCTGACGGCATGCGCCACCAATCAAGTCAGCACACTGCAGCCAGGTCAAACCACGCTTTCGTTTGATGACAGTCTTTTCGGCGTGAGGCCCGTTGTTGTAAGTGCCGCCGAACTATTCGCTTTGCGCGAGAAACAGGAGCGCGCGTTTCTCGAATTTTTCCACGACCCCATACAGCAGAGTACTCCGCCTCACGAACGTGTATATGAGTATCTGAGGGTCGCCACAACGGAATTCGATTTCCACAATGATACTCTTACAGCTGCACAGGCATTAGACCGTTCCTCGGGGAATTGCCTGTCATTGGCAATTCTCACCACCGCGTTTGCAAATCTTGTAAACGTCGAAACCGGTTATCAACTGGTCGATTCTACTCCTGTCTTCGAACTGCGAGGCAGTGTCGTTTCAATAGGATTACACGTAAGGAGTCTTTTGTTTGACCCAACTTGGCAATCGAACGAGAAAACCGGGGCGGCTCTGAAACGACCGGGAATTAAATTCGACTATTGGCCGGATGATACTGTGCGCGTTCGCCTTGTTGGCAATCTGTCTTTCGCCGAGTACATCGCGATGTACTATAGCAATATTGCTGGGGAGTCTATTGCAACAGGAGATATCGATTCCGCCTTTTGGTATCTGCTCGAATCTCTGAAACATGCACCGGAGAACGCCATCGCATTAAACACGTTAGCTGTGGTGTATCGGCGCGCAGGGGACGAAGCGATGGCTGAGCGGATATACAAATTCGGAATTGAATTGCTGCCAGCGAACGTGAGTTTTCTACGGAACTACCGAGTGTTACTAAAGCGCCAGGGAAGAATTGAAGAAGCCGAAAAGGTCAGTGACTTGTTGGCCGGGTTGGATGACCGCAACCCATTCGACTGGGCCAACGCCGGACGAAATGCTTTCAGGGATGGTCAGTATCGGGACGCCATCAATTTTTTCAAGAAAGCGGTCGAGATTGCCCCTTATTTGCATGAAGCCTATGCTGGGATGGCGCTCGCTTATCTCAGGCTGGGAGACACAACCCGCGGCGAGCGAGAATTGAATCGTGCGTTCGAAAACGCGCAGCGGCAGACCACCAAATCGCTGTATCAAGCGAAATTGACAGTGCTTGGTCGTTAATTCGCTTCGGGAATTTGCTGCATTGGGATGCTCCCAAACTGTCGTGGCTTTTCAACCTAGTATGTCCGCTTTTTCCGAAAGCGGACGTTTAGATGGGAAAAACTAGTCGATTTTGAGCGGCTGCTTTCGGCCGAGGCTGCGTCAAAACGCATTGTTCATTATAATATGTAAGTCACAGTGGCAGGGTAAGCCAGATGAAGCGTTTCATTGAAGGTGAGAACCGATTCCAGTCCACGTTATTCCCCGAGAGTCTTG